>UMIP01045003.1_pt1 | contig 205238 bp, 181 predicted proteins | sample 1965751 | NCBI WGS metagenome assembly UMIP01 (sample SAMEA4836117, study PRJEB28245) | human gut metagenome | biome: gut microbiome; material: fecal sample | place: Denmark | collected 2008
TAAAAGGGAAGAAGTATGATAATAAACTGGTGATGACCCGTCTGGAGGAGCCTACCGATCCGAAGACCTATTATGCCTCGATAGCCGCTATAGACGAAAAGGCTTCTTATGGTAATTACTTCTTCCGGATTAATGGAGATTCCGTTTCCATGGCCGTTCTTTCGGATAGAGTACTGAACATCACTTATGAACAATTCGATGAATCAGGTAAAGCCGTTGTGCAAAAAGAAGGCTTGGCTTTCACCTTTACTCCTACTGGTATAAAACTGTATGAACCATTCGTTTATACAAAAGACCTCAGAAGTAACAGTCAGGTGAAGATGGAAAACTTCGACTGGAATCAGGAAGCGGTTACTTTTACCTGTACAGATGCCGGGGTAGATGCAGAATTTGAAGCTTACGTACCGGAAGGATATCGTTTTTATAAGGACTTTATCGGTACTTATACCATGAAATACAGTGGTAATAAAACGACAGAGATTACAATCAGTGAAAAAGTGAAAAAGAAATCCTTTACTGCTGCTGGTGGTGCACTGGATTATCCGTTTGAATTCGGATTCGATTTGGTAAACGGTACAATTACCTTAACAACTCAGAAATTCCTGGCAGATCTGGGTTCAAACCAATACATGGGAATTACTATGTGGGATTCAGATAAAGGTTATGTTACCTGGGGCGAAGGAGGAATGATCGGCGTATGTACGGAAGAAGGAGGTCACCTGACAATCAATTTTAAAGACAACAAATTATGGTTGGGTTATACTGTTGACGGCTTTATATATTGGAAATTCGACGGATCTGGTACGAGCATTGGAAGTGGTGGAGGACGGTTCTACAAAATTACGTTGATAAAAAAATAAAATTAGAGATCTATGAAAAAAATATTTGGCTTAATAATCATCACACTTTGCCTCTTTGTGGCAGGGTGCTCCGACGAAGAAAATGATACGACAGTTCCGGAACTGGGTATCGATAATTCCGGAGTGATATTTACGGCAGCAGGAGGAACAGGGACTATCGAACTGAAAGCACTTGGAGCCACTGCTATTGCTGATCAGGACTGGTTTACCGTTTCTGTTTCCGGCAAGACTATAACTGTAACGGCTTCTCCGAATACGACTATAAATGGACGTACCGGACAGGTAATCATTAAACAGGACGGTCTAAAAAGAACCGTGCCCGTAACTCAGACTGGCAATAAAGCTCCGGATCCGGAAGTGACAGAAGTAAGGATGCCGATTGAAGCCAGTGAAACTTTTATAGCTGTAGCGTGTGAAATGCCTTTCACTGCCACGACTGATGCCGAGTGGCTGACTACCCAAGTGAAGGGTGATACGCTGATTCTCAAAACAAAAGACAACAGTGGTCAACCGATCCGTACCACAACTGTAACCCTCATTGCTGGTACATTTAATGTTCCCATAACAGTGACACAGGAGGGTATTGTCCTGATTCCTGAAAGTACAGATGCTATACTTTCCAATGACGGAGAAACATTGAAAATAGCCGTGGAAGCCTCTGGCAATTTTACAGCTAAATCAAATGTATCCTGGCTGACGGTTGCGAAAGGCAGTAATTATGTGAATCTGACGGCTGAAGCAAATCCGACCACTAATCCCCGTAATGCTGTAGTGACTCTGAGTCTGGACGGATATAACGTTGAAATCAATGTTGTACAACGACTCTACATTTATACGGACTATCTGGGCACCTGGAGACTGGATGCAAAATCTAAGAAAGACGGTAGTGCTGTATCTCTGGAACTGAAAGTTGTTGAAAAAGTAAAAGGGAGTTCTTACTTAGTATACGGTTGGGGCGGTTCCAGCCTGGCCACAGACTTCCCGATCACTATGGACTTCACAGCAGCAGAAGGTACGATTAAGGTCGATAACCAGGATAATATGGGTAAGGATGAAGACGGTTATCAGGTTGCCTTTATGGGAGCTACTGCCAATAGCAGTATTATTAGCGGAACCTTTACTTGTATTATCAGCCAGCGGACGGGTAATACTGTTACCTGGATTACACAGAAAATAAATTTAGGTCCGCTTGTAGGAGTCGGATACCATTTCAAAAAACCAGATAGTTGGTATTCTTACAATGTTGACCCTGTAACAACAGATATGAAGATGACGAAAATTTCTTCTTCTACAAATGGAATGAATATTAAACCAATTTTAAAAACAAATTTGCCTGCTACTTTTGCTGTTAATGCGATAAGCGAAGAATAAATTAGGTAGTTTTTATTCGCCCCAGAGAGATTACTTTCTGGGGCAATTTTTTTGTTTTCTTTTGCTTAAGGGGATATATTTTGCTTTTAGTCTTTCCTACTTCTATATGCATTTTCTTTTCAAAATCAGCTTATTTATTTTCCCCTATTTTATCCTTATCAATTCTTTATAATAATATTTATTATATAAATAGATTACTTGCTCTTTCTCCTGCTTTTCTTCTTCTTGATTTTTTGTTTGTAGGGATAATCAAATTTTTAGGTGTATTTTTATTGGTGGTGATTTAGAGGAATAAAAATCAGAAATTTATTTTGCAAATTGTTTTTTAGTTCGATAACTATTATCCGGTATAAAAATTAATAATGGGGGAGAAGGCGATATTTCTGTCGGATTTGAAGAAAAAGAACGGGAAACGGTTTCTAACGTTTTTCTAGATTAAGTGGAGTCTTTTTACACATTAGGGCACGTCCCTAATGTGTAAAAAGACGAGAAATAGTTGCGTAGGTAAAAATGAAATCGCCCTTTCTTTAAGGAAAGGGCGGTTTTACTGGGGTGACCTCGGTGGGACTCGAACCCACGGCCCATTGATTAAGAGTCAATAAAATTATCTTGTCGTCTGTTTTTGTTTGTTGTATAAATATACTGATAATAAGTATTTTAAATTTATTTTACTACAAATACATTATAGCATTTTGTTGTTTTTTGCATAAAAACGTTTGTCCTTTTGTTTGTCTAAAAGATTTGTTTTTTCAGTATTTCTCGTATATATTTGCACAAAAGAAAGTATATGAAAGCAAAAATAGCGACACTTAAAATAACTTTAAACAATAAAATTGCTGGCAACTTAAAACCGTTATGCTTACTAGTAATCTTTGATAGGCAACCACGTGTATTTTCTTTCGGGCGTGATTATCTATTGACAAAAGAGGAATTTGAAAATAAGAAATTAAAAAAAACGAAAGAAGCTATAGAAGCCATAGAACCGTATTTTAATAAGGCAAAGAAAATCATCAAAGAATTAGGTCAAGAATTTACGTTCTTGGAATTTAAACGTAGGCTGAATGATAACTCACTCCCTAAAAAAATCAGATTGGATTTGACATCTTTATATGAGGAATATTGTAAAGAGATGGCTAAAGGAGAAAGCACGAAACAAAATTATATGGCTGCTTGTCGGTCGTTTGTCAAATTTCAACCAGACTTGACAATTAAAGACATTACTCCAGAAATTATGCATAAATATGAAGAAGGACAAAAGAGTCAAACGACAGTTGGTATTTATGCCCGTTCTTTAAGAGCAGTCTATAATTATGCAGTTGCGAAAGAGTATATTGTAGATAAAAGACCTTTTGGCAAATATGGTTACTCTATACCTGTAACATTGAATGTAAAAAAGGCTTTAGATTCTAATACTTTGCATAAGATATTACATTATCAGTCCAAAAATGAGAGTTTGCGTTTTGCTCTTGACATGTTTATATTTTCTTATCTTGAAAATGGGATAAATTTTGCAGATATAATTCATTTAAGAAATAATAATATAACCAATAAAGACGTTTTAATATGGCGAAGACTTAAAACGACGAAAACTAAGGTTGTACCAAAGCAACAAACCGCTATAATTATACCTAAATGCAGGGAAATCATGGAAAGATATGGGTGTATTGATGAAAATAATCCAGAGGCTTATATCTTTCCATTTATAGATGATACCTTAACTGAAAAACAAAAGTTAGAACGAAAACGTTCCTTGCTGAAGAAGATAAATAAAGGATTAAAGGCTATAGCAGAAGAATTAGAAGTACCGGAATTCAAGTCATACGCTGCTCGACATTCGTTTGCAACTCAAAGCCTTGGACATGGGAAAACAGTGGATGATATAAAAGAGTTATTAGGACATTCAACAACGAAAGTTACTGAATCCTACCTTCGTTCTTTAGGACTTAATGCAGATTCTCAGAGGGAGTTGGTGAATGCTCTAGCAAATTTGTAATACAGATATACGCAAAGAGCCTATCCTCGTGCAAATACACATTTCAAGTATTATATTATTAGGTGTGGTAAATCAACTTTTTTGTTGAATTGCTTTTATATTAAAGGTCGGACAAAGTCCCATTATGTATTCCAAAACCCTTGAATTTTGGTTTCCCAAATAGGACTTTTTCGAACCTTTTCCTTGTTGATTTGGATAAAATATAAGCGTTAAAGGCATATTTTCCTATGTATTAGCCACGTATGATAACTTATGTTTTAAGCCTATAGATATTTATATTCCCTATAGCTCTTAATCTATAAGGTATCCTCGCTCTCAGCCTTTTTTATAAGGCTATAAATGGTAGGAATACAACGGTTGTTTTTATTTTTCTGACAGAATGAAAGGACTTTCTAAAGTTTTACTAAACTTTTTTCTCTTAATATTCTAACTTTTCCTACTATCCTAATATTTATAAGAAAATAAATTTTAGATATGACAACAACGGGAAAAAGAATTTATCGAAATGTAGAGGATGACGTAAAATCTAAGATAAGTCAGACTTTGAAAAATCGTTCCAAATCACCGGAACATATTCGGAAAATTTCAGACGGTCTAAAAAAATATTGGAAAACCGTACCTGAAAAACCAAATACAGATAATAAGGAAATTACGGATGTGGTAATATAGTCCGTATTTTCTACGATTAATCAAGAAAAATCATGAAAAAAGACAAATTTAAGATAGGTTTGGATGGACTGAAACTGTGTTTCAAAGACCGCCAAGAAAACAAATTATTCAATAGAATAGCTTTAAATGATGACATCGTATGGTGGGGGGAAGAAGGAAGCGATGATTTCTACACATTCCGTCTCACGGATGAATGTGATGATAATAAACAAATAGTCCGTATAATCATACCCGACGGAGACCAAGCCCAAACCTTAGGAACAATGACTATCCATAAAATGAAAGACAAAGGGAAATATAATGGCTTTATTTTTATCGAGATAGAAAACAAGGCATTGTATACAGACTTGTTGCATAGCTTAGGGTATGTGTTAGGTTGCTTCGATTTACAGTTCAATAACGTTACCTCCATAGTCCCTTGCTTAACTGGCACAAGAAATTATATTTATAAAGTTCAGAAAATGCGACGGGATTTGACCCATGACATGATTTATAACGGAGATAAAATAGTATCTCCGGATGCCACAATAAAGGATTGGTTTATTGGACGTGGATGTAGCCGGAAAAGAGAATTTAAAATCCCTACTCTTTATTTCGGACAAGCAAAAGCAACAGGACTGAAAGTCCGAATGTATGATAAAAGCCGGGAGTTGAAGGAACGGTCAATCGATAAAAAAGACTATCTCAATACTTGGTTGGGTTTTAAATATGACAAATTGTTTCGTGTGGAAGTAGAGATATCGAATATATCGATGAGGGAATTATGTGAATTATTAGGGGAATACGATTCCGAGTATATGCACGATGACCGGATTCTATCACAAATTTTTGATGAGAAGTTTTTGTTTCTGCTACTTCATACAGCATTACACAAAGTTGTGTACTGGAAGAATAAGGAAAAAACTGTAGACTTACTCGACCTTTAATAGGACTATAAACAACATACTTGATAGAGGGCTATTTTGCTCTCTATTTATTTATATATCAAATAATTATTTAGTCCTACTATATAAATTATAAAAGTACTATTGAAACTATTATTTTATACCTTTTTAAGAAATAACTGATATGGAATTTCAATTGATGGAATAAAAAGGGGGGGGGCAAAAGTAGACATTGCTTCAATTATTGATAATGTTATTTATAACAAACCGTTAAGCGTTTATTAGGTTACTCTATGTAATAAATATAATTTTGTCCTGCAACATCCCCAATGAACGTTGTAAAATATGCTGAAAAATCCTATATTTGTCTTGTTACCCAAAAGGTAATAGACATATAAGAAAATGAAGCGTTAGCTTTATCCTATCATTAGAAATCTGGACAATTTCAAACCGTATAGGGATAAGACTCAAACGTTCATGTCAGCCGTATATATATTTAATATATAAGGTTTGGCGTGGGGATGTTGTTTTTATCTATACGGTGGGTTTGTCCAGAACCTCTAATGTCGATAGAACTACAATTCCCACGCTTTCTTCGTTTTATGAAATAACCATTTGGGAATCATGGTATTTAAATTTAATAACTATGAAAAAACTCATGTTTGGAGTGTGTTGCATTTTATCTACAGTAACTGTTAGTGCTCAAATGCCAGGGAAATACTCTGATAGGGAAAATGATTTGTTAATTGGTAATGTAAAGGAAATTGTTGAAAGGCATATAATTATTGCAAAAACAAATTTAAGTGGGCAAATACCTCTTTCCTCTAATTATGAGTATGTTTTGGGAAAAGAATATGATAGTGCAGGAAGGTACATTAGAAAATTACAACAAGATGGGATTTTACAAGATTTTCCTGATTGTTGGAAAAGGTATTTAATTGAAGGGCGTCTAATGAATCGTATGGACATTTTAGGGCAAGGACAATTTTCTATTACAGATAAATATAAAAATGTTTGGGATGTTCCATTTTCCGGATACGGAGGTACAGGTAGGGAACAAAGATTTTTATATACATTAGGTAAGGTGACAGAAATAGAAGACTATACTTTTGAATATGACCATAATGGAAATTTAATAAAAAGATACTATAAGGGAAGACCGACAAGACTGTTTCAATGGATAGAAAATAAACTCGTGAAAATTAGTTCATACACGTTGGAAGGAAATCTTGCGTATGGTTCTGATAATGTGGATTGTATATTAAAATGGAGTGGGAATGATGTAACAACTGAACATGCTGGTCATCAAGCTATATATTCCTATAATTCAGAGGGGAAAATCAAATCAATAAAAAACTTTGCAGGAAATGTTAAAATGCGTGATTTTAATCCAAATGTTTATAGCATCATAATTTATAATTATAATTCCCAAGGATTAATCAATAAAGAGATTTTCAAAGGAAATGATGGAAAAGTATTAATGGAAACAAATTATACTTATGACGATAAGATGAATCTTTTAAAATGCATTATAAAATATTCAAATCAAAACCCCGACCGAATATTTGAATGGGATTATGCTTATGATAATATAGGTAATTGGATTTCTCGGGAATGTTATGAAATTAAACAAGGAGATATTGAGATAAGAAATAAGATATATATACAGACAAGAACTATCGTTTATTTTAATTAATGATATTATGAGTAAAATAATTCTACTTTTAAGTATATTGATAAGCTTGAATTTATGTTTGAAAGGTCAAGTTTTAACAAGTAAAAACTATTATGACAATATTATTTGGGAATGTATCCCAGTTCAGGCAAAAGAGTTTGATACTTTTGCAATAAATTATAATATGTGTGGAATATCGGATGTTACTGCATCAATTAGTGCTTCTCGTTATGGTGGATTTAAGGATTTGAATATATATGAAGGAACAGGGAAGATAAAAAGAATAGATATAGAATATTTTGTTCTTATTGATAAATTTGGAGTGCAGGAAAAGCTGCTTCAAGAAAAGTATTTATTAAGTTATAATACTGTTTCCCAACTTTTAACCAGAAATAGACAAACATTTGTTTATGCAAATAATCGCTTGTCATCTGTATCTCCTAATTCAAATACATTCAGTATTGCCAATAACATAGAGGGGGTGAAATATGAATATGATACGAAAGGTTTGTTATCTAAAATTCACACTTTAAATGATGATAAGCTATTATATAAACGTGATGAGAAGAATCGAGTAAACAAAGTTATTTTTGAAGAAAGTAGGCGCGGAATAGCTAGATATACATTTGTTTACGAATATGCAAATGGAACAGATTATATTATTTCAGTGAAAGCATACAATGAGGAAGGTAAAAATATCGGTTTGGTTACTATGAGTTATGATAATCATTATAATATTAGCAATCTACGTATTGTTGATGCTTCAGGAGAAGAAATAACCAAACGGTTTGAATATGACTATTCTAATCACATTGTTCTAAGAGTTTGTGAAAAAAATGGAACAGTATTTATTGACCGATATAAAAATGAATATAAGAATGATAAATTATTCAAAAGAGAATGGTCTTTTGAATCTTCATCTAGATACGGTACTAATGGTCCTTCTCAGTTGGCAAGTCGTATTTACAAGTATGATAATAATGGAAATTGGGTAGAAATGCAGGAAGGAAGCAACTTAATAAAGCGCAAAATAGAGTATTATTAATTATTTAAGAAGATTTTTACAATGTAGGTTTATTGTGATTTTATTTTATACGAAGTGAATATTCTATAGTGGAGTCGGCATATTCCCAGTGGCATCGGAAACGGTGCCACTTTTTTTTAAGTATACAGATGCTTAAAATTTTGCAGTTTCGAACATTCAGATTGCGAACTAGTGAACAGAAATAAATAAGTATGTGAAAATTTTTATTATAAGACGAAGTGACATATATTTGATTCATAGTAAAAATTCAATATTATGAGTAAAGAAACTTTAGAGGCGCTTTTAATGTTTTTGCGAACCTATTATATTGATTGGAAGGCTGGGCATAGATTAACCAGCCAAGAAACCAATCGTGTTTTACGTCAATTTATTAAAGAAGGGGGAAACGATACAGCATTTTTATATGAATTACAAACGGGGTATGAATGTGATGATTGTTCGGATGAGGAGGTGTCACCACCTCGTTGCCCTATTATAATTGATACTGAAACTGTTATGGGAGAGGCTTTTATAATGAAAGATATAGTAAAAAATTCAATTCATAGTGAAATTATTCCTATAAAAGAACAGTTGATTTTACCCGAAAAAAAGGAATCAACTTCACCTGTTATGAATATAAAAGAGTTTTGTGAATTTACAGGTTATCCCAAAAATTCTATATATCAACCGGAATTTCGGAATAATAACAACATTAATGAACTGATGATTAAAGCGGGGAAAGGAACAAAATATATGTTTAATCGCTCAAAGGTGTATGAGCGATACAAAAAGTAGATTTATTGTCTATTGTAGAATTTTGTTGATTCTATTTCCACGATTATAAAAAATAGATATTTATAAAATGTTTGTCCTTTTGTTTGTCTATTAGATAAAAAATAGCGGTTAGAAATAACATTCTAACCGCCTTAACTGACTGATTTTCAGTCTTGTGACCTCGGAGGGGCTCGAACCCTCGGCCCATTGATTAAGAGTCAATTGCTCTACCAGCTGAGCTACGAAGTCATCTTTTAAAAGAATCAACTTACTTCTTTTGCGGGTGCAAATATGCAATTATATTTTTTAATCTGCAAAAAATCGAAGCTTAATCTTCTTTAATGTTGTGATAAACATTGGTTACATCGTCATCTTCATCCAGTTTGTCCAGGATTTTATCTACTTCTGCCCGTTGTTCCGAAGTTAATTCTTTCGTATCCACAGGAATTCTGGTAAATTCACCGCTGACAATATCGTATTGTTGCTCTTCCAGATATTTCTGAATGTTTCCGTAAGCTTCGAAGGAACCGTAAATATTGATAATGCCCTCTTCATCTTCAAAAATTTCATCGGCACCATAATCAATCATTTCCAGTTCAAATTCTTCGATATCGAAATTTTCGGGTTTATTGATTTTGAATACACATTTTCTTTCAAATAAGAAGTCTAAAGAGCCTGTTGTGCCTAAGGAACCACCGAATTTTGTAAAGGCATGACGGACATTTGCAACGGTACGGGTATTATTGTCGGTAGCCGCTTCTACAACAATTGCAATTCCATAGGGAGCGTAACCTTCGTATACAATTTCTTTATAATCGGAAGTATCTTTGGAAACAGCTCGTTTGATGGCACGTTCTACGTTTTCCTTCGGCATGTTTTCTGCTTTTGCATTCTGGATCAGAATACGTAAACGGGTATTATTGGCCGGGTCTGGTCCACCTGCTTTGACTGCTATATCGATTTCCTTGCCTATTCTGGTAAAGGTACGGGCCATATTGCCCCATCTTTTTAATTTCCGTGCTTTACGGTATTCAAACGCTCTTCCCATATATGATTTGTTTATGTCGTTAAAATATTGAGGCGCAAAGTTATATATTTATAAGTAAAAAATGAAAGGTATGGAAAAAAGATTTTTGAATGTTTCGTCTTTTAAAAGAGGACTCTATTAAAAATTTCCGGTTCATTCTGAAGAATATAAATTAATTCTCTGAATGAACCGGAAAGAAAGAATGCTTAAATCTGAAAAATTATTTTAGGGTGAATGTATAGGGATATTTTTGTAGATTTAAAGAAATTGTATAATTACCTGCTTCTTCTACAATGATTTCACTACCATTGTCTGTCAGCTGACGACCGAAGTAAAGTCCCAAGACCCGATTGCCAGCTCCTGTTTCCTTAAATACAAATTCTCCCGAATTCAAATGAGTTGTTGTTTCCAAAGTATGGTTATTTTCATTATAAGAGAGGACTATGGAGTTGTTGGAAGTTGCACTGCCCGTAATACTCCAGCTCACAGGAGTAATAGAATAAGTCAGGTTGTTTGTGTTCGCCATAACTTTGTAAAAACCGGCTGCCGTGACTTTGATATTACCGGCTCCTGCTTGAAGTTTCCCTCCTCCTCCTTCCCCCCAATTGAGCGGGTTCCAATCCGGTTGACCGGTAAATTTGAATTCCGTATTAGCAGGAAAATAAAAATAACCTTCGTAAACTCCGTCCGCTTTGGGAGAGCTTACAATCGTGGAGGAATCGGCAGGATTCCAACCTTGATAACTACCGGGAACAAAAAGAATAGGATAGACAACCTCTACATTATAAGCCGTAATCACAAGTCGTATGGATTCCGAGTAAAGGGTTCGGATATTATTATTGATGGAAGCGTTGACTCTGACTTCAATTTCTGTGGGAGTTTCTGGTACCAGACCAGCAATCAATACACTGTTATTTAAATTGGCATAATTAACGGCTACAGAAGTACCTTTGGTTTCTCCTATTTTTACAGCAGATTCGAAATAAGTGTCCGGTTTTGCTATTTGCACGGCATATGTTATGGCTGCCGGGAAACCAAAATCAGCCCTTTGCCATTTAAATAGGACAGTATCGTTGGCAGAAGTTTCGGTTAAAACGATATGACTTCCTGTTGCCGGCAGAACGATTGAGGGAGAAATATAATCTCCTGCATAATATTTTTTATTATCTGTTTCGCAGGCGTGTAATGCGAATAGAATAAGTATAATTCCGATATAGTATATTCGTTTCATATTCCCTGTTGTTTCTATTTGAATTTTCTTCTAATATCCTGTATTTTGTTTTAGGTTAGGATTGGCTCCTAAATCGGAGGAAGGCAGTGGGAAAAGATCGTAATAAGCATTTACACTACGGCCTTCTTTTAATCCACCTTTCCACGGCCAGGTATAAGTTGTTTCACTGAATCTGCCGTAACGTATTAAATCGGTTCGTCTGTGTCCTTCCCAGTATAATTCACGGGCTCTTTCTTCCAGAATAAAGTCTAAGGTCAGATCACCGGCGGAGATATTACCTGTGGTATTTCCGTAAGCTCTTTGCCGGATATCCTGAATATAACCGAGAGCTGTAGCTAAACTACCGCCTTGTCCTCCTCTCAGTATAGCTTCTGCATAAATGAGATAAATATCTGCCAAGCGGAACATAGGATAATCTGTATCGACAAAATTTAAGTTGGAACCGGGCCCGCCTGTCGATTTCATATTGGTGAATTTAGTTACGATAACTCCTTGTTTAAAGTCTGATTGCAGATTCACTTCTGTACTGGTCTGTCCTTTGGTAAAGAATAAAGCTCTTTGATCTCCCGGATCGAATTTCGCCATAAACTCGGCAGTTGTGCGGTTTCCTGCCCAGCTTCCGCTTGCTCCGTAATTTTGAGTCACAATGCTGTCTCCTCCCAATGCTGCAAAAATTAAAAAAGTTGTCCCTCCGTACGTTTGGGTATGAATTCCATCGAAGGCAATCGGAAAAATGATACCTTCGGCAGTATGGTTGTCTGCCATAAAAAGATGTTGATAATTATCGTCTAAATGATAATACGGAGTAATCTTATTACAATATGTAATAGCTTCTGTATATTTGGGCGTACCGATATATACTTCTGCATTTAAATACATTTTGGCTAGAACAGTCCAGGCTGCGGCTTGATCAGCCCGTGCATATTCATTCGTACGGGGTTCTTTCAGAGAAGGGATAACCTCTATCAGATCTTTTTCAAGCCAGGAGAAAAGAGCTGTACGTTGGATTTGTTCCGGGTTAAAAGTTCCTATGCCGCTATTTTCCTCTACAAAAGGTACATTGCCGAAGAGGTCGAGAGCTTGGTAATAAGCCAGATCACGCAGGAAACGAGCTTCAGCTCTATAATATCCGATGTCGGTGCGGAGCTGTCCGGAAACTCCCCGTTTATCTAATTCGCTGTCGTTTGTCTCTCTTAAATATTCATTTGCTATGGAAATCAGATAAAAAATGCGTTCGTAGGTAATGGTTATATAATCATTTGCGGCAGACCAGCTTTGGTTGTGCAGATCCGGTAGACCGCTATTATTCCAGGCACAAATGGCTTCATCGGTGGTGAGCTCCTGAAGATTCCAGAGCTGGCGAAGGTAGTTGGATGTACCTTCGTCGTTGGTTGACAAATCCGGATTACCATCCGGGCCGATTTGTCCGCTTAAAGCAAAGACAGAATAGATTTTTGCCAGAACTTGGCGATAAGCTTCCGGATTGTCGTATACATTTTTAGAACTGATAATATCTTTATCGATAGGGGTCGTATTCAGATCGCCTATACAGGAATTTGCGCCTAAGGCTAATAAAAGCCAGAGGGCGTAAAATCGGAATTTCGGATATTGGATATATTTTTTCATAGCATACAGATTTGTAAATTACGATTTAAAAACCCAGATTGACTCCAACCAAAAAGGTTCGGGGACGAGGATATACATTATTGTCGATGCCGTTGAATATTTCGGGATCGAGTCCTTTGTATCGGGTAATAGTAAACACATTTTGCATAATAGCAAATACTCTTAGATCAATGCGGTTTTTCCATAGTTTTTGAAAATTATACCCGAGAGTAATGTTGTCCAATTTCATAAAAGAAGCATTTTGTACATAATAGTCTGAAAAATACTGGGCTTCCCGGAAATTCGTTTTACTTACAGCAGTCGGAATATTGGAATAAAAGCCTGTATTATCATACATCCGGCTGTATAAAGCTCCGTTGGATTGAACGTTGTTGTATACGTAATTACCGAAACTAAATCTACCGGCTATATTGAGATCCCAGTTTTTATATTTCAGGTAAGAGGAGAAGCCTGCCAGCCATTTGGGTGCCGGGCTTTTATATCGGTAAAGATCGAGTTGGTTGATGATTCCGTCTCCGTTCAAGTCGACGTATACTCCTTCCAAAGGTTTCCCATTTTCATCATATACTTGATGATATACATAGAAAGCATTAGAAGGATGACCTTCACTGTGAATTTGTATCGTACTACCTGTACCTCCGGAAATTCCTCCGGTTAAAACCCCGACATAATTCGGGTCTTTGTTCCGGATCAGTTTGATAATTTTGTTTTTATTGTAAGACATATTGACGTTTACCTCCCAATGCCACGAATCATTGGTAATAGGTATAGCGTTCAAATTAAATTCAAATCCCTGATTGGATAAATCTCCGACATTGGTGACCAGTTTATTGGTCAGGTTAGAACCGGCTGCTACCGGAATTTCGTTGAGTAAATCCTTTGTTTTGCGGTAGTAATAATCGATGGACCCATTTATCCGATTGTTATAAAATCCAAAATCCAAAGCGACATTCCAGGTAGTGGTTTCTTCCCATTTAATATTGGCATCGTAGCCATTGGGACGCAGCGTATATACAAATTCGTTTCCGAACTGATATTGGGCTTTATCGTTACTAATTGTATAATTGGGGAGATAAGGGTAGTCGTTGCCGATAATATCCTGTTGGCCCGTAATTCCATATCCCAGCCGCAATTTAAGGGTAGAAAGATTTTCAAAGCGATTCATGAAATCTTCCTGATCAATACGCCAGGCAAGAGCTAAAGAAGGAAATGTTCCCCAACGCTGGCTTTTGGCAAAACGGGAAGACCCGTCCCCTCTTAATGTGAACGTCAGCAAATATCTATCCATAAAGGTATAATTCAGACGACCGAAAAAAGACAAGAGATAATTTTCCGATGCATCTTCATTATTTTCTTTTACATAGTTGCCGGCTGTATTCGTTGCATAAGAACGACTGCTTTTTTTGAAATGTTGCCAGGAATAACCGGCAACAACGTCGATCGTACTATAAATCTCTTCTATATTTTTATTGTAATTTAAATAGAATTCCAGTAATTCATTGTGTTTTTTTTCGTTGTATTCTTTATGGTATCCGCTCCCGTGTATCTCATCGTAGGTCCAGGCGGCGTCTTCCGGTTCGATAACTTTCCCGTCGCTTTTAGAATAGTCATAGGCTAAATTTAAGTTAGCACGCATATCCTGAAAAAAATGGAGGCGGTAATCAAACTGGATGTTTCCGATGAAACGTTTCACTTTGGATTTATCGCTATGTTGTTTTAAATGGGCTACCGGATTTTTGGTAGCAATAATATTGGGGTTACCAGTTGTCGCCTGTGTCCAGGTAAAATATCCACCGAATCTTTCATTTCCATCCATCACCGGACGGGTAGGATCAAAAAGGAGAGCTTCTCCGATAGACTCGGTATTTCCAAAATTATTTTTAATATACATCCCTTTCGCATGTATATTAATTTTCAGGAAATCGTCAAAAAAAGAGGGATTTACATTCAAGGCTCCGGTGACACGTTTTAAATTTGTGGTTTTTAAAATCCCCCGTTGGTTTGTGTAACCTACAGATAAACGAAAAGGAGTATCAAATTTTGATCCGGAGAAATCCAGATTATGGTCATTACTAGCAGCTACCCGGTAAATTTCTTTTTGCCAGTCTGTGTTATCTGTACCCAGGTTATTGATGATATTGGGATTTCCAGCAAACTGTTTTCTTACGGTTTCTCTGAATTCATCCGCATTCATGACATCAATTTTCCCTTCTTTCCAACTGATACCGACCTGTCCGGAATAATTTACCCGGAAAGGTTGTCCTTTTTTACCCTGTTTCGTTGTAATTATAATAACTCCGTTAGAAGCTCTTGCTCCATAAATAGCAGTGGAAGAAGCATCCTTTAATACGGTAAATGATTCGATATCCGCTGGGTTTATTGAGTTCAATGGATTCCGCATACCATTGATTCCTGAATTATCCAGAGGCACTCCATCTACAACAATAAGAGGGTCGTTGCTGGCTCGCATAGAAGAACCACCCCGGATACGGATGGTAGCCCCGTCTCCTGGCGCTCCGCCTCCGGTTGTAATCTGTACTCCCGGCGTCTTCCCTATTAAAAGATCTTGAGGAGACGACATCACTCCCGGGTTAAAGTCATTGGCATTTATAGCTATAACAGAACCAGTGGCATCATTTTTTCGGACTTGTCCATAACCGATAACGACTACTTCTTGGAGTTCCTGTAAGTCTTCTTGTAAAGCAATATCGAGTACGCGTTGGTTAGTAATTGTTACAGTCTGAGGCTTGTAACCGATGAATGAAAATTCCAGCACATCTCCCGGTTTTACCTTTAAATTGTAATTACCGTCGACATCTGTTGCAGTTCCTGTGTACGTACCTTTTATGATAACACTTACTCCCGGTAAAGATTGTCCGTCAGCAGCATCTGTTACTTTTCCTGTAAGGTTTATTTCTTGCCCAAAACTGTTCAGGTTCAATAAAAGAATAAATGACAAAATAGGAAACAAAGTTTGCGTCAGTTTTTTTCGTTTCATAATTATCTGGTTTATATGATATAGTTGTCCGAGATTGAAAGATATTTTAGGCTGTATACGTAAACTTTGTTGAAAGTCGTTGGTATTATTTACATAAAAAATATTAATATTTGATTACGTCGCAAAGAGAAGCAATATTTTAAAATAAGTTTTCTTAAAATTATTTTTCCTTATACCGCTCTTTCTTCTTTGAAACTTTCTTATTGAGTGAGCCGTTAAATATTGACTTAAAAAGGATTTATGGAAAGAAATGAAAGGGTTCAAGATCGGGTTTTGTATTTTCTGAAAGGCCTTTAGTGTTTTGTGACTTATAAAAGATTTATTAATTTTATAATTTTCGATTGTTAAGCTCTAATAGAAAGAAGAAATGATGTATAAAATTATTATTATAATGCTCTTATTTTTATCTTTCTGGACCTGTAAAAAGAACGTTGTCCGTATCCCTGAGCATTCTGCAGTATATGATTTAGCAAGTCCGATACAATTGGGGAATGATACCACTCGGGTATATTTAACAGATTATTTTCTTTATCCGGAAAAGATTCGGAAGATTATTCCCCCTTCGAATTTGAAGTTGATTAAAGAAAAAGGGAAAAAGGAAATTTTACTTATTCCGGAAAAAGATATGAAAGCGATGGAAAATATTCGTTTTCAGTACGAAGGTTATACTTATGATATCCCGGTTCTCCGAAGTGTCAAAAAGCCTGTTGTGTTCACATTTGATCCCCAGGGAAAACAGTATCGTAAAGTACAGTTAGTCGGGGATATGAATGCTTGGAACCCGGAGAATACAAATCTAGAGCTGAAGGATGGAGTGTGGCAAACCACTTTATATCTGGCTCCTGGACAATATTCCTATTTAGTAGTTTTGGACGGAAGTAAACAATTGGATCCGGGGAATAAGGAGCGAATCGACAACAATATGGGAGGGAGTAATTCCTTGTTAAGAGTAGGAGAGAAAGCTGGAAAGGTTCCGGAGATTTTTACCGATAGAGTGAGTAAGGATACGGTCTTTCTATTTTACCAAAATGCGGTGGAGGAATGGTTTGTATATATTCAAAATCAGCGACTCGGTGAAAAATATTTAATTTCGTCCGGCAATACATTGGGCATTGTCATTCCTGAAGATGCCCGTGAATTGAAACGTTCTGAGTTGAGAGTCTGGGCAATAAATGAATACGGTGTTTCCAATGATATTTTTGTTCCTCTTGAAAAAGGAAAAGTAATAGAAAAAGCTTCTTTATTGAATCGGTTTGATAAAAGAGCTTCTACGCTTTATTTCCTGATGATTGATCGCTTTAAGGATGCTGAAGCGGAAAATAATCATCCTTTGGATACCGGAGAAGTATTACCTCTTGCCAATTATATGGGGGGAGATATTGCTGGAGTTACACAAAAGTTGAAAGAAGGATATTTCGATTCTCTAGGGATAAACACAATTTGGTTGTCTCCGATTACTCAAAATCCTGAAGGAGCATATGGTTTCTGGAAAGATCCGAAGACTAAATTTTCTGGTTATCACGGCTACTGGCCGGTATCTTCTTCTAAAGTGGATTACCGCTACGGAACTTCGCAGGAATTGAAAGACTTGATAGAAGAAGCTCATAAACGGAATATAAATGTAATTCTCGATTATGTGGCGAATCATGTGCATGAGGAACATCCCCTGTATAAACAACATCAGGAATGGGCTACAGAATTGTATTTGCCAGATGGCTCCCTGAATACGGAACGTTGGGACGATCACCGTCTGACGACATGGTTTGATACATTTTTACCTACCTTGAATCTAGAGAATCCCGAGGTGTACGAGCCGATGACAGATTCTGCCTTATTTTGGATAAAGGAGTACAATTTAGATGGATTCCGTCACGATGCGACGAAACATATTCCGGAGATATTTTGGCGGACGTTGACCTATAAATTGAAAAAGGACGTGATGTTTCCCAAAAACATCACCCTTTATCAGGTGGGGGAAACGTATGGGAGCCGTGAGTTGATTGCTTCTTACGTCGGTTCGGGACAAATGGACGGACAATTTGATTTTAATGTATATGATGATGCTGTTGCAACTTTTGCCCGTCCGGATGTGGGATTTCAGCGTTTGAATAATTCTTTGGAGGAGAGTTTTCATTATTACGGAGTACATAATATGATGTCGTATATTTCGGGGAACCAGGATCGGGCGCGTTTTATTTCTTATGCGGCAGGGGATATCAGTTTTGAAGAAGATAGTAAAATTGCCGGTTGGAAACGGAAAGTTGGAGAGCGTAAACCTTCGGATGAAACGGCTTACGATAAGTTGATACAATTGATTGCTTTTAATGCTACCATACCCGGTATACCCGTCCTTTATTATGGAGATGAAATCGGAATGACGGGAGGTAATGATCCGGATAATCGTCGTATGATGCGTTTTCAGGATTTGAGTGAGGGTGAAAAAATGGTAAAAGAAAAAACGGCTGCTTTGATGAAATTCAGAAAAAGCAGTATGGCATTGATGTACGGCGATTTTATTCCGTTAAGAGTAGAGAATAAGGTCTATGCTTATTTGCGGTCTTATTTCGGGCAGGATGTTGTAGTCGTTTTTAATAAGGAGCCGGAAGAGGTGACATTGAAACTCGATCTTCCCCAGCGGGACCGGAAAGGGCAATTCAAGGCTTTGTTTGACGGACGTTTCAGTTACGATAATTCGAAGTTGATTGTGGACGTACCGGCCAATGGCATTGAAATTATCTATAATTAGAGAATTGTCCGAATAGGGACAACTTATTGTAATTTTTTGATTTATAATATTAAATGAGAGCATATGAGAAAAATTGTATTTGTACTTTTTGTCTTAGCGATTGCTTTAACGGCTTGTAAAGACAAGAAAAACCGGAATAAAGAAGTAGTTACACCGTCAGCTGTATTTAAAACTCCGCAAGTGGTGCCTTGGGCAAAGGATGCCGTGATTTACGAAGTAAATATTCGTCAGTATACGCAAGCGGGAACTTTCAATGCATTTGCCGAACATTTGCCCCGTTTAAAAGAATTAGGAGTCGATATCCTTTGGTTTATGCCGATCCAGCCGATTTCCGAAAAAAACAGGAAAGGAAGCTTGGGTAGTTATTATGCTATACAGGATTATCAGAAAGTAAATCCGGAATTTGGTACAATGGCCGATTTTAAAGCATTGGTTAAAAGGGCTCATGATATGGGATTTAAAGTGATTCTGGATTGGGTCGCTAATCATACAGGTTGGGATAACTGGTTGATTGTGGAGCATGAAGAATGGTATACTAGAATTAACGATTCGATTATTGCTCCGGTTGCAGATTGGACAGACGTAGCGGATTTGGATTATGAACAACCGGGTTTACGTCAATATATGATTGAAAGTATGAAATTTTGGGTAAAAGAAGCGAATATCGATGGTTATCGGTGTGATGTGGCGGCCATGGTTCCTACAGATTTCTGGAAAGAAGCGAGGATGGCTTTGGATAGTTTGAAACCGGTATTTATGTTGGCTGAAGCTTGGGAACCGGAGTTAACGGCTACTGCTTTTGATGCTTGTTATGCCTGGGATTTGTTGCATACGATGAATGATATTGCTGCCGGTAAGAATACTGCAGCAGCTTTACCGGCTTATTTCCACAAGGCGGATAGTATGTATGCGCCCCGTACAATTCTTATGAATTTCTTGACCAACCACGATGAAAATAGTTGGAATGGAACGATTAACGAACGTTTTGGAGAGATGCAGAAAGCATTTGCGGTATTAACATACACAGTACCCGGAATGCCTTTGGTATATAGCGGACAAGAGGTGGGATTGAATCATCGGTTGGAATTTTTTGAAAAAGACGAGATCAAATGGAGTGATGATAAAAAATTGACAGCTTTTTATATGCAGTTGGACCAATTGAAACATCAGAATCCGGCTTTGTGGGCAGGTATAGATGGAGGGGAAATGCGTATTTTAACAACCACTGCTCCCGAACAGGTTTTTGCTTTCACCCGTACCAAGGGAGATAATGAATTATTCGTTTTACTCAATTTGAGCCGGAAAAATGTTTCTTTTAAATTTGATGAAATGCCTTTAAATTCTTATGTGGATGCTTTCACAGGCAAGGATGTAACTTTCTCCACTCATCTGAAAATGCAACCTTGTGAATATAAGATATTTCTGAAGAAATAGAAAGAAAAAACAATAAATCTTTAGCGAAGTGATGGCCTTTTGTAGATGATTTTAACAGGGCATATGCCGCTGTTCGACATCTGATTTCTGTAGGATGCCAGTGAATTGCTCACCTATCTGCTCCTCAGACGATGCAAATTGCTCAAAAAAGGCAAATGGGAGGTATACGGGCTCTGAAAGATGCCCGGCTTCCCGTGTATGAGGAACTGATCATACAATGTGATAACCAAGCGGATGCTATGATTGGAGGCGAACAATTGATGCGGAGGGTAAATTGTTCGGACGGCATATCTGCCGGGAATGACCTGACAGCGGCAGGCGTTATGTATGCCATTAAACACAGGAGATTTAAGGTTCCGGGAGATGTAGCCATATCAGGCTTTACCGATGATTTGGTTTCTACTTTGACAGATCCTACACTGATCACTGTAGAGTAACATGGAGATAAGGTAGGAGAAATTGCTACAGATCTGTTATGGAGAAGAATCTAGTCAGAAGACAAACAAATTTCCACAGTGACAGAAGTGATTAAAACAAATTTAATTATAAGAGGATCTACCCGTCGATAAACCTTACTTTTTACACCCAACGAACACAGAATGTAATTTAGACTTAGTCTAAATTACAGCTGTTTAAACTTTTTTAATGAATTTCCGCAACCGATTGAAATGCTTATTAAACGTTTGTTTTCCCTTTAAATAAAGGATATCTATCTTTTTTAAACGTTTACAAAACGAAGAGATTGTTATATATTTAAGTTCGCTTAGAATTCTAGACTACTTTTCAACTGATACGGAAAATCTCCGTATAAATAAAAATCGATTTGTATCATTTTATGAGTTTGGAACTATTCGGTCAGAAATGTAATGAATAAATTTATGATAGAAAATACAAATTTGAATTGTAAGCCACGACTGGGTTTTTGGGCCTTATGGAATATTAGTTTCGGTTTTTTTGGCGTACAGATTGCTTATGCCCTGCAGAGTGCTAATGTGAGTCGTATATTTGCTACATTAGGAGCGGATCCTCATACTTTAAGTTATTTTTGGATTTTACCCCCTTTAGCAGGAATTATTGTACAGCCGATTGTCGGTTCGCTCAGTGATCATACATGGACTCGTTTTGGACGTCGTATTCCTTATTTATTTGTTGGTTCTTTATTGGCAGTGGTCGTCATGTTTTTATTACCGAATGCGGGGAGTTTTACACATTATATGAGTGCCATGATGTTCGGGCTAATTGCTTTGATGTTATTGGATACTTCTATCAATATGGCGATGCAGCCTTTCAAAATGTTGGTAGGGGATATGGTAAACGAAGAGCAAAAAGGCTTGGCCTATTCTATTCAGAGTTTTTTATGTAATGCAGGGAGTTTGGTCGGTTATCTTTTCCCTTTTATTTTTGCTTTATTGGGAATACAAAATATTGCAGCTCCCGGAATGGTTCCGGATACGGTAATTTATTCTTTTTATGTGGGAGCGATTATTTTGATTTTGTGTGTGATTTATACTTCTGTCAAAGTAAAGGAGATGCCTCCCAAGGAATTTGAAAAATTTCATGGGATTACGGCTGAAGAGAAAAAAGAAAAGAGCGATTTTATTTCTTTATTGGTTCATGCTCCTAAAGTATTTTGGACAGTGGGGCTGGTACAGTTTTTTTGCTGGGCGGCTTTTATGTATATGTGGACTTATACCAATGGAGCTATTGCCCAGAATGTCTGGGGAACAGGAGATACGGCTTCGGCCGGTTATCAGGAAGCCGGAAATTGGGTAGGAGTCTTATTTGCTGTTCAGGCGATCGGTTCGGTATGTTGGGCCCTAGTGTTGCCTTTATTCCGTTCCCGGAAAGGGGCTTATTCGCTTAGTTTATTATTGGGAGGTATCGGTTTTATTTCGACTTTTTTTGTGCACAATCAATATCTGCTTTTCATTTCTTTTGCTTTGGTGGGGTTTGCCTGGGCAGCCATGTTAGCCATGCCCTTTACCATTCTGACGAATTCTGTATCGGGTAAAAATATGGGAGCTTATCTGGGCTTATTCAATGGGACGATATGTGTTCCTCAGATCGTCGCGGCCTTAGTCGGAGGATCTCTCTTACATGCTGTGGGCGGAAAACAGATCGGAATGCTCGTATTGGCAGGGGTATTATTGATAATAGGAGCTGCTTGTGTATTTATTATTAAAGAAACTTATTCCCATCCTACGGAAGGATGTGAAGTGGCAAAAACGGAGAATTAAATACAAGAAGTCATGAAAGGTTGCATTTTTGATTTAGACGGAGTAATTGTCGATACTGCAAAATATCATTATTTAGCATGGAAGGAAATCGCTTCAGAGCTGGGGTTTGAATTTACAGAGAAGGATAATGAATTATTGAAGGGGGTAAGCCGGATGGCTTCTCTGGAGATATTATTGAATATAGGAGGAATAAATGTATGTGAGGAAGAGAAGCTGAAGTTGGCGGATAAGAAAAATAAAATATACCTGAGTTATATTACAAAAATGACTTCGGAGGAGGTATTACCGGGAGTACGGGATTTTCTGGAGGATTTGCATCAGAACGGAATCCAAATAGCTTTGGGATCGGCCAGTAAAAATGCAAAGACTATTTTGAAACAAGTCGGTATTGAGGATATGTTCGATGCTATAGCGGACGGTACGAATGTGACTCAAGCCAAGCCGGATCCCGAAGTATTTCAAAAGGGAGCAGAGTTATTGCATTTACCGGCGGAAGAGTGCCTTGTTTTCGAAGATGCTGTAGCGGGAGTGGAAGCGGCACATCGGGCGGGAATGAAATGTGTGGGAGTAGGCAAAAGAGAAATATTGAAGCAGGCGGATGTGGTGATGGCAGATTTTAGGCAAGTGAAGATCGAAAACGGAAAATTAAAAATAAACGGAGAAATAATAAATTTTTAAATCTTGGGAGCGGAATATTCGCTTTTAACATTGTAATTATAAAAGCTATGAATAAATATCTGAAAGTAGACGATTGGTGTATCATTGAAGAAGGATTTGATCCGAAAAATCATCGCTCTTCCGAAAGTATTTTTAGTCTGGGAAACGGAAGAATGGGACAGAGAGCCAATTTTGAAGAAAAGTATTCCGGAAACACCTTACAAGGCACTTATATCGGTGGGGTATATTATACAGATAAAACCCGTGTCGGATGGTGGAAAAACGGTTATCCGGAGTATTTTGCAAAAGTATTGAATGCTCCTTATTGGAATGGTATCTATGTGGAAATTAATAATGAACAGTTGGATTTAGGGGTTTGTAAAGTGAGGGATTTTACCCGTATACTGAATATGAAAGAGGGATATCTGGAACGTTCTTTTATTGCTATTATGCCCAATGGAAATGAAGTTAAAGTCAATGCTAGACGTTTTATCAGTATGGCAAATAAAGAAATAGCGGCAATACGATATGCCCTTACGCCTTTAAATTTCAGTGGGGATATTTTGTTTACTTCCTCTATTGATGGGGATATAATAAATGAAGATGCTAATTATAATGAAAAGTTTTGGGATGTTCTGGAGACAGATGCTTTGAATGGCGAAGCTTATCTGCGTTCGCAAACTAAAAAAACTAATTTTCAGGTGGGGGTCGGAATTAAATATGCAATTACTTTGGGAGGAAACGAATATCCGGTTTTGGAGGAGGAAACAATTATAGACCAAAATTATGTTGCGAATAAAGTGTCTGTATTTGTGGAGAAGGGAAAACAGGTTTGTTTTTATAAATATATAGCCGTATTGAGTTCGATGAATCATAATGTTTCCGATTTATTGCCTAATGCGAAGATTTTGGTAAACGATGCCTGCTCCAAAGGTTTTGATATTTTATTGGAAGAGCATCGGTTGGTTTGGAAAGAGATATGGGAACATTCTGACATTGTTATCGAAGGAGATGTCGAAGCACAGCAGGGAATTCGTTTTAATATTTTCCAATTAAAGCAGACCTATACGGGGGATGATGCCCGGTTGAATATTGGACCAAAAGGTTTTACAGGTGAAAAATACGGTGGAAGCACTTATTGGGATACGGAAGCCTATTGTGTTCCTTTTTATCTTTCGACTGCAGATGCGAAGGTCACGCGGAATTTGTTGATTTACCGGTATAAACAATTGGATAAAGCTATTGAAAACGGACAAAAATTAGGATTTACAGATGGGGCGGCTCTTTATCCGATGGTAACCATGAATGGGGAAGAATGTCATAACGAATGGGAAATTACCTTCGAAGAAATACATCGGAATGGGGCGATTGCCTATGCCATTTATCGTTATATAAATTATACCGGAGATGACTTTTATTTGGAAGAATACGGTTTGGAAGTACTCACCGCTATTGCTCGTTTTTGGGCACAGAGGGCTACATTTTCAAAAGCAAGGAAAAAATATGTTATTCTGGGGGTTACCGGACCGAATGAGTATGAAAATAATGTCAATAATAACTGGTACACCAATAAGATTGCGACCTGGTGTATGAAATATGCTATAGAATGTCTGGAAAAGGTGAAATCACGTAGTACCGATCGTTTCCTGGAATTAGTGGAGAAGATGAAGTTGGATTACAAAGCGGAGACTAGAAAATGGCAGGAAATAATCGATCAGATGTATTTTCCTGAAGAGAAAGAATTGGGAATCTTTTTACAGCAGGATGGATATATGGATAAAGAACAAATATTGGCTGCAGACTTAAATCCGGAAATCCGTCCTCTTAATCAACATTGGTCGTGGGATCGTATATTGAGAAGTTGTTTTATCAAGCAGGCAGATGTCCTGCAAGGTATTTATTTCTTTGAAAAGGAGTACGACGATGCTTGTATCAAACGTAATTTTGATTTTTATGAATCCCGTACCGTGCATGAATCTTCACTTTCGCCTTGTGTACATTCGATCTTAGCGGCCAGAATAGGCGATATGACCAAAGCTTATAATCTATATTTGCGTACAGCCCGCCTGGACTTGGATGATTATAACAAGGAAGCTCATGAAGGCCTGCATATTACTTCTATGGCAGGTACTTGGATGTCTATTGTGGAAGGTTTCGGGGGAATGAGAATAAAAGAAGGGATATTGAGCTTTCAGCCGGCTATACCGGAAAGTTGGAAATCTTATTCCTTTAAGGTCATGTACCGGAAAAATATTTTAAATGTAAGGGTGCAGCATGGTAAGGTGATTATTTTTAATGAAGAAGGGGGAGTTATGGAGTTGGCCGTATACGGGAAAAAATATAAGATAGTAGAAAATTCTAAAATAGAAATTTAGTGAATAAAAGAGATTGCAGGGGTATAAGGATAAATCCGGAACTGTAATTTTAATTTAATTTTATATGAAAATACTAGGAATCGTTTTATTGTTAATGATAACACTGAGTGCTCCCGCTAAGACATTTCAGCTGAAAAAGAAGCATCCGAAAATTCCGGTTGAGCGGATAGAACCTCTGAGTTGGTGGGTGGGGATGAAGAATCCGGAACTTCAGATTATGGTTTATGGTCCACAAATCGCCACGTACCGCCCTGAGATCCATTATCCGGGAGTAAAAATAGAGCGGGTTGTGACGACCACCAATCCCAATTATTTGTTTATTTATCTGTATATCGATAAAACGGCTTTGGCAGGGAAGATGAAAATAGAATTCTGGAAAGGGGACAAGGAAGTTTTTAGTTATCCTTATCTTTTACAGAACAGACAGGAAGGATCTGAGGAGAGAGAGGGATTTTCGAGTGCCGATGTGGTTTATTTATTGATGCCCGATCGGTTTGCAAATGGGAATCCGGCAAATGATAATCATCCGGAAACTATAGAAAAAGTGAACCGAAACGATTTAAATGGAAGGCATGGAGGGGATATTCAGGGAATTATTGATCATTTGGATTATCTGGAAGATTTAGGGATTACGGCTTTGTGGAGTACACCGCTGATGGAAGATAATATGCCGCTTACTTCTTATCATACTTATGCTATTTCCGATTATTATAAAATAGATCCGCGTTACGGCACGAATGAAGATTACAGACGGCTGGCTGCGGAGGCGAAGAAAAGAGGAATAAAACTCATTATGGATGTCGTAACGAATCATAGTGGCACTGCACATTGGTGGATGAAGGATTTGCCTGCGGACGACTGGATTCATCAATTTGATACGTTTACCCGTTCTAATTTTCGGATCGGTACTGTACAGGATCCTTATGCTGCGGATTCCGATAAAAAATTAAATACTCAAGGATGGTTTGATACTTCCATGCCTGATTTGAATCAAAATAATCCGTTATTATTAGATTATTTGATTCAGAATGCGGTTTGGTGGATTGAATATGCAGATTTGGGTGGCTTACGTATAGATACTTATCCTTATAATCATAAGGAAGCAATGGCTGAATTCAATGAGAGAATAATGACTGAATATCCGAATTTTAATATTGTCGGGGAGACGTGGGTACATCAGCCTGTGGAAGTTGCTTATTGGCAAAAAGATGCTTTGAATCCAGACGGATTTAATTCTGAATTACCAGCCGTTATGGATTTCCCTTTGCAGGATGCCTTACAGGTTTTTACCAAAGAGGAACAAGGTTGGGACAAAGGAATTATGCGGCCTTATTTCAATTTTGCACAAGATTATTTGTATCCGGATCCTTATAATTTATTGATTTTTGCCGATAATCACGATACGGAACGGATATGGGAAGTGCTGGACGGAGATATTGATAAATTTAAATTAGTATTTACTTTGCTGGCGACAACCAGGGGTATCCCCCAGATTTATTACGGAACAGAGATGATGATGCGAGGAGTTAAGCAAAAGGGAGATGGAGATATCCGACGGGATTTTCCCGGTGGTTGGCCCGGCGATACGATTAATGCTTTTACTGCGGAAGGACGCACTGCAGAACAGAATGAAGTATTTGATTTTGTGAAAAATTTATTACAGTGGCGGAAGAATAATCCGGTTATTCATAGAGGAGCATTGAGGCATTTCGTACCGGAGAATGATTATTACGTCTATTTCCGTTATGATGATGAAAAGAAAATAATGGTGGTACTCAATAATTCGGAGAAAGAGCCCAAAACGATAGATTTGCAAAGATTTTCAGAAATGTTGTCGGATGTCAGTCGGGGAAGAGATATTTTAAGTGGGCGGGAAATAAAAGATTTACATACCGCTTTTACGATCCCCGCTAAAACGGCTATGGTGATAGAGTTGGAATGAAGGAGAGGGAATATCGGTAAAGTTTGTAGGTTTTATTTATTCAGTGACGATGGAAAAAAGGGGATATAAAACGGAAAGAAAACACGGGAAAAAGTGGGAAGCCGTAGATTGGGCAGGAAATGCTTCTATGTACGAAATAAATATCCGGCAATACACTCCGGAGGGTACGTTTAATGCTTTTATATCTCATTTACCGCGCTTGAAGGAATTAGGGATAAATATTTTGTGGTTTATGCCGATTACGCCTATTTCTCGAAAAAATAAAAAGGGGACTTTGGGAAGTTATTATGCGGTTCAGAACTATCGGCAAGTAAATCCGGATTATGGAACGTTGGAGGATTTTAAAAATTTAGTCAAGCAAGCGCATGGGAAGGGGTTTAAAGTGATTTTGGATTGGGTGGCAAATCATACGGGTTGGGATAACCCTTTGATTGAAGAACATCCGGATTGGTATATTCAGAAGGAGGGAGAAATTGTAAGCCCTGTAGAAGATTGGAGTGATGTCGCCGGATTGGATTATAATAACCGGGATTTGAGGGATTATATGATTGAAAGTTTGCTTTTTTGGGTGCGGGAAACAGAGATAGACGGATATCGTTGTGATATGGCTGCATTGGTCCCTGTCGATTTTTGGGAAGAAGCTCGGGAAGCATTGGAAAAAGTGAAACCTGTATTTATGCTGGCCGAAGCTTGGGAACCCCTATTAACGGAGAAAGCTTTCGATGCCTGTTATGGCTGGGATTTACATCATTTGATGAATGATATCGCACAACATAAAGAAGATGGAACTGCTCTGCCCGGTTATTTTCATAAAGTAGAAACACTTTATAGCCGGAGTACGATTATTTTGAATTTCATTGATAATCATGACGAAAATTCCTGGCAGGGGTATATTACAGAACGTTTGGGGGAAGCTTTCCGTGGTTATGCTGTTTTGATGTATACGGTTCCGGGGATGCCTTTGGTATATACCGGGCAAGAAGTTTGTTTAAATAAACGCCTGTCTTTTTTTGAAAAAGACGTGGTAGAGTGGGAAGAAAATCCCGAATTAGCACTATTTTACCGGAAGTTAAATGAACTGAAACACCAAAATCCCGCTTTGTTGACCGGGAATGACCCGGGCTGTTTTCATATTATCCCTCACTCAAATGAAAAAGAAATTTTTGTTTTTGAAAGATATAAAGCAGAAAATCACATCATCGTCGTTTTAAATTTTTCGGCAGAGAATCAGGAACTACATTTGGAGAGCGTTTTATCGGGTTCATTTTTAGAGTATTTTGAAAATGAAAAAACGGAAAACCTTCATCACCTTATCTTATCTCCCTTTGCTTATAAAGTATATGTGAAACAATTTTCCCCTTATGCTTTTTAATACAACTTTTCTATCGTCTATTCCAAGCTTTTTAGTTTAAAAAAAGAAAATAGATTCCAAAAAAGAAGGGACAATCCACAGCGCCGGATAAGCCATTTGGAAGTGGTTTTTTAAAATTTCCTTCCCTCTATGGATTTGAGAACGGACAGTTTCTTCCCGGATATGAAGGGTGGCAGCGATTGTTTTATTATCCATACCTTGAATCTTCATAAGCATGATATTTCTGCATTTCTCGGGAAGTAACTGGATCTTTTCAATGAGTTTGACAGAAATTTCCTCTTCTATAATGGTACTCAGTAAATTATCTTCTGTGAGATTATCCGGAAAAGGAACAGGAATCAGTTTGTTGTTTCGGATATAATTATGGCAGCGATTGCGGATAGCGATGTAAAAATAATTTTTACAATTTGTTATTTTAGCCATCGTTAACCGATCTTCCCATAATTTACAGAAAAAACTTTGTACCAGATCTTCAGCAACGTCTTTGTCTTTGACGAAAGAGTGAGCAAAAAGGACTAACACTTTATAATACTTTTTAAAAAGGGTAGTAAAAGACATGCAATCTCCCTGACGGATCAATTGCAGGAGATAATTGTCTGTTTGCTCTACCTTGTCTTTAGCATTGGATGGAGCTTGTGTCATAAACCAATAAATCAATAAAATTATGTCTGTTTGTGATAATTTTTATCGTTCATTTCATTTTGATTTTGGTTTATAAAGACGTTCAAAATTACAATATTTTGAAGAAAATACTTCTTTTTTTGCACGTTTTATCAAAATAGGTGTCTTTATAAAAAGATGGGAATATTTGTTCTTGAAATAAGTAGGAGAGGATACTAGGGATAAGAAATCGGTAGAAATAAAAAATGGTGAATGGTATAAATTGGGAAAAATTTGAATAAAATGGAAGACGGAGAGATCTGCAAAATGATCCGGGAATCGCTGGAAGAATTAAAAAATGAAGAGGACGGATCTTTTAGCTGTTGGGCAGTACAAAGGGAAATTCCGGAAAAGCTATATGAAAAACTGATTGGTGAGGATAAATTGAATACCCGTTATCGTTTGTATAAAGAGATAGATATAGAGCGGTCGTGGAAAAAAGTGGAAAATACAATTCGGTATCGTAGAGCATGTTGTTTAAGGGATAGAGAGGGGAAGAAGGATTCCAGCCGTTCTCTTGGGTGTAAGTTATCTTTATCTGCATTATTATTTTCTCTTTTAAAATTTTATCCAAGAAGAAAAAAGTTATCGGGAATAGGAGAGGAGAAGCCTAGTGATTTCATGAAAAAGCAAAAACCTGGAGCTCTCTCTTTGGATTAGTCTTGTCCTTTTTCTGCAGAACAGGTGTTAAATAACTAACGGATTTATATTATATTTTAATTCAACCTAAAAAACAATAGTATGAAAATCTTTAAAATTTTTGGAATGTCTGTTTTTGCATTACTTGCTTGGGGTGCGTGTTCAGACGATAATGATTCGAAGAATAAATCGGATCTCCCGGTTTTCAATGTCACTTTTGAGCAGGCTTCAGTTGCCTTTTATCAAGGAGATAGATATAATGCGGGCAGTGGTAATTATGTAATTCGTATGCAGACAGATGACATTATGCTTCAGTTGGATTTTGAAAGTTCTTTGTCGGAGGATGTGAATGCTGCATTTCCGGAAGCCGGGAATTATTCCCCTGCAGCGTCAACCGGAAGTCATACTGCCGGACATTACAATCTGGGAGGAAATGCGACTTATTGGACAGCTGAAGGGATTAAATACCTTGTAAAATCTGGTGATTTTACGATGGCTGTCAAAGAAAATATTTGTCATATTACAGGAGAATTTCTTTCAGAAGAAGGTGCTGTACTTCAGTTTTCTTTTCAAGCTGCTTTGCAATTCCGTTATCAGGCCGTATCTGATAAAATAGGGTTTACTTTTGTTTCGGATGCACGATATCAAACAGTACAGGATGGAGAAATCGGAGCGTATCGTTTGGAATTGACAGACGATTCAAAAGAATATACACTCGGTTTAGTCTTTTTTGATCAGCTTGCTGCCGATTCTCAGCAGCCATTGCCTGCTGCAGGAAACTATGCTGCAGGAGAAAAGGGGGCTACCGTTGCTGGTACATTCCGGCCTGGGGATGCCGAAACGTTGAGTTACTGGAAGGATAAAGAAGGTCTGCATCCTATTGTTTCCGGTACATTTTCAGTTGCTTATGAGAATGTTTTCGTACAACTGAAAGGAACTTTAACAAGTGAAGACGGAAAAACTTTGAATTTTGGTTATCAGGGTAAACTTGATTTCCCAGGCGAAGAGGCTTCTTATAATTTATATACAAATCTTTCCGGGACCTGGCAAATTCAGGCCACAGACTGGTTGGTGTATAATAAAGATTCAAAAGCATGGGAGTTCGGCGGAGCAGCTCCTGATTATACCGGAAAGCTAATGGGAGATAATAAAAATCGCCTTTTTTACGGAAGCGGATTCTGGGATATGTATTGCGGTTTTTTAATGGATGTAAAGTCTGATAAGTTGGTTATTTCCACGGATCCCACAGAAAATCCTGTAGCTATGGTTACTGCCGGCTTGAAACAATATGTCTTGTTTATTACGCTCTATGATCCTCATACCGGATATCTTTTATCTGCAGGAAAAGAAATTGAACTTTCCTGGACGGAAGATTACGGAAAACTTACAGTTAAGGGGGTGAAAGGTCAGGTAACAGATTCCGAGACCGGTGATCTTATAGACGTGAATTATGAATATATGGGAGTGATCGGGACGGCGAATGGTTCCAGTTATACATTATTTTCCAACTGGTCTTTTGCTTATCTGCCTACCTTGGAAAAAGTTGAAGGACAATTTGAGGCTTCACAACCCTTTGCTTTTGAAAAAAATAAAGAAGCATTTTATGCTATTCGTAATTCCAGCGAAAATAAAATTCTGCCAGTTCAGTTTGATACGTTGGGGGCAGCGAAAATTTCTGAGATATTAACAGCTGATGAGATCGAGCGTATAACTTTTTTGCGTTAATATTGGAATTATTTGTTAATGACGATTTTAGATTTTGAAATGTTTAAAGGAATGATTATGAAAAAACTGATTTCTATAGGAATAGGTCTTCTTGCTTTTGCCTTTTTGGCTTGTTCGGATGATGAAGATAAAATAGCAATGACTTCTTTAAAAATAAGTTCGGAGAATCCGGAAGTTACTGTGCATTCAGAGGGTAACTCCGGGACAGTACAGTTTTTGGCTGCGGGGGGCAATGTGGAGATTCGTGTTTTGACTGATGGGGAAAATTGGACGGTAGTTTCAGGAGAAGAAGGATGGTGTAATTATCAGAAAGAGGGAGATAAATTGATTTTATCAGCTGAAGAAAATACCACGAAGGCATTGCGTTCGGAGACGCTTACAATTTATGCCGGTGACGGAGATAGTCGGAATGTGGTTACATTAGAAGTGACACAGGAAGCAGCAGGAGCCGCGACTTTAAGTATAAACCCGGCTCAGGATACTGTTGCGTTTACGAATGAGGGGGGGATTTATGAAGTGAGCGTGGAGACCAATCAAACCGAGTGGACTGTTTTGTCTAATCGGGAGTGGTGTCAGGTCGCTATCGATAAAGAGGCAGGTAAATTTACTATTTCTTTGGCTGAAAATAGGACGATAAATCTATTGGAGGCTTGGGTTACCGTTGTTGCGGGTGAAGGGGAAAATATAGTTTCGGAAAATATAGTGGTTACCCAAAGTACTGCAGGAGATAATATGATCATTGTATTGGAAGTAGGAGCAACGACTGAAAATGTGGGCGCCTTACCTTTTGAAGGAACGGTGAGTTGTACAATAGATTGGGGAGATGGGACTCGTCCGGAGCGGGTGATTTCCAGTTTTCCGCGGCACACTTATGAGCAAGCCGGAGTATACGAGGTTTCTATTCTAGGACAGGTGTCGAATATGAGGGCAAATGACGGAAATTATTTCGATGACAAGCTAAAAACTTGCGTAAAAGCGGTTAAACAATGGGGAAGATTAGGCTTGACTTCTTTAAAGTATGGTTTTTATAAATGTGTAAATTTAGAATATCTAGCAGTTCCGGAAAAGGATGCTTTTAGTGAGTTGACAACTGTTTACAGTACATTCTACAGTTGTACTTCTTTAAAGAACCTTCCGGAAGGACTTTTTGAGAATGCTCCGAAAGTGACAGAATTTTATGAATGTTTTTCTTCCTGTACTTCTTTAGAGGCTGTTCCGGACCGTCTTTTTGCCAATTGTAGCGAAGCTACCCGTTTTTTCCGGTGTTTTTGGAAATGTGAATCTTTAAAATCCGTGGGAGAAGATGTTTTTGACGGATGTGTAAGCGCTACTTCTTTTGGACAGACATTTTTTAATTGTACTTCTCTGACGACGGTTCCCGTAGATTTGTTTGACAGCTGTAAAGGGGTGACGGATTTTAGTAATACTTTTGGTAAATGCTCTAACCTGACCGGGGAGTCCCCTTATACACTGATGGACGGAGTGAAAGTACATTTATATGAAAGAGCGGATCATGCTGAATTTACAGCCCCTACCAATACGAGAGGTTGTTTTTCAGGTTGTATTTCTCTGACGGATTATGCAGAAATCCAAACTAATTTTCCTGCTTGGCTTTAATCCGTGTTTATTCTTGACTTTTTGAAAGATAAGGTCGCCTAAAATCAGGCGACCTTTTTTTGCAAAATATTGATATATAATAATATAAAAATAGAAACGTCGGGTTGTTAAAAAAGATTGCTATCTTCTTTTTTGGTACAAAAGGTTATTTTGATCTTTTTGATTTTTTTTTATCTTTACGACTGCAAATTTGAAGCGGTGGTGATGAAAAAAGTCAATTTTTCTATTCGAAATACAAGAGTGTAATCTGGATATAACAGGGGTAAGAAAAGTATTTTTATATTTTGAGGAGTGTACAGTCGAGAAACGAGGTTTTAAATAGAAAAGGGTAGTGAACTTTTCTGCATAGGGGTTAGTGGTGCTTTGTTTGCATTAGAAATACGACATTTTAATTTAAACCTATATGACAACTCGAAGAGAATTTTTAAAGACAGTGGCTAGTTTGGCAGCTATCACTGTTGTGCCTCGTCATGTATTAGGGCGAGGGTATGTTGCTCCCAGTGATCAACTTACTAAAGGTATCATAGGTGTTGGGGCTATGGGGCGTGGCCATATTAATTATGGCAATACCCGTTTAGTGGCTATCTGTGATGTAGACAAAAACCATCTTCAGCAGGCCGCTAGTTTGGTGCCGGATAAGGTCGCTCAATACCATGATTTCAGAGATCTGATTTTAGATAAAAATGTAGATATTGTGCATATTGCTACACCGCCTCATTGGCATGCTATAATGGCAATAGAAGCTGCGAAAGCGGGAAAAGACATTTGGTGTGAAAAACCGATGACCCGAACGATAGGGGAAGGGAAGAGAGTCGTAGAAGCCATGAATCATTACGGACGTATTTTCAGGCTAAATACCTGGTTCCGGTTTAAGGATTCTTTCTACGGTTTGGGAAGTCCTGTAAAGCCTTTGAAAAAGTTGGTTCAAAGCGGTATGTTGGGATGGCCTTTGAAGGTGACGATTAGTAAACACACAGGATTTGACTGGAAGTTTTATTGGGTGGGAAAAGAAAAGTTAGAAACTCAACCGATTCCGGCCGAATTGGATTATGACTTTTGGTTAGGTCCGGCTCCTTACAAACCTTATAATGCACATCGGGTTCATCAGACTTTCAGAGGCTATTGGGATTATGACGGCGGTGGACTGGGAGATATGGGCCAGCATTATATCGATCCGGTGCAGTATATCCTGGGAAAAGATGAGACAAGCCCGGTAAAGGTGGAGGTCGATGCTCCTCAGCAACATTACGATGCTGCCGGGACATGGCGTTCCATCACTTATACGTATGAAGATGGGTGTCAGATTGTATTATGGGGGGACGATTTCGGTAATCCCGGGACACCTTATATTGCCGGACCGAAAGGAAATGTGTACAAAAATTTTGTATGCGACATTCCCGATTGGGAAAAGAAATTAGCCGGATTCCCGGATCCGGAACCCCAGCATACGGACTTTATGGAATGTATTAAAAACCGGCAGAAATTTGCTTTAAATGAAATGAATGGACATCGTTCTTCTACGATTGTCAATATGGGCGTAGCGGCCCTTCGCTTAAACCGGACATTGCACTTCGATCCGGTAAAGCAATTGTTTATAAATGATGATGCCGCTAATCTCTTGGTGAATCAGCCGATGAGGGCTCCCTGGAATATTTAATTATAAAAGAATAAATCTATGAAAAAGTTACAGATCGTATTATTTTTCTTATTCGTATTGAGTGGTCTGGCTTACGGACAACTGGATGTAAACCGGACTGTGGCGACGAAGTTGGCCGACGCCTTAGCTGTTCTTCCGGCGGAAAAAGAGAAGGTGTTGAATCAAGCAATGGCAGATATTGCTTCGACAGGACAGGCTGGTTTGAGCGAATTGATTGATATGCGGGAGACTTCTACAGGAGAGGCCCGGGTAAGGTTGGATTTTGCCTTAAACAGTATTACTGTGTATGCTACTTCTTTACAGGATCCGGTGTTGCGGAAAGATTTGCAACAAGTGTATATAAAAGCCATTGAAAAATTGAGTAAGCCCGAATCGAAAGCGTTTTATATGAATTTATTGGGAATGGTGGGAGACGATGCTTCCGTCGGACTGTTCGCTTCTTTTTTAAATAATGCTTCTCTTTCCGATAACGGGGCCCGAGGCTTAGCGAAGGTAAAAAGTGAAAAAGCAGTGGAAGCTTTAATAAAAGCATTGATGCAGGTAAAGCCTGATTTAAAGAAGAATGTCATGAATGCTTTGGGGGAAATTGCTTCTTCGGAGGCTGAAGATGCTTTATTGGCGCAAGAAGGAAAATTTCCGGCGGAAGATACAGAGGTATGGTATTTTGCTCTGAGTCGTTGCGGAAGTGCAAAATCTTTGCCTGTTCTGACTAAAGCGGCTCGGGAAGCTAATTATTCTTTGGACCGGAAGAGTGGAAATGAAGCCTATATCTTCTTATTGAATAAATTGGCAGAGGGGGGAGAGAAGAAGATTACTAATAAGGCTGCTTCTGATTTGTATAAAAATGCTTTAAAGGAAAACCAAGTGGCTACCCGGATTGCTGCCTTACAAATTTTATTGAAGACAGACGATAAAAACCGGGCAAAATTAATCGTAAAAGCTTTGGACGATCCTGAACGGGAGTATCGGAACGCTGCTTTGCTGTATGCAGAGGAATATAAAGATGCTGATTTGAGTCGGGCAATTGCCGGAAAACTGAAAAAGGCAGATGCCGAGACCCAGATGGATATTATCAATTGGTTGGGGAAAAATAGGATAGCGGCTTCTTTAGAGGAAATTATACCTTATGTGAAAAGTACAGACTCAGAAGTAAGCCGAAGTGCTATAATTGCAGTTGCCCGTATTGGAGGAGATGAGGCTATTACTTGTTTAGCCGGTTTAATTGCTTCCGGGGAGAAAAACCAGTTGGAAAATGCAGCTTGTGTATTGAAATCTATGGAGGGGGATATTGCAACTCCTTTGATGAATTTGTTTTCCAAGGCTTCTACAGAAGGGCAAAAGACGATTTTGCAGTTAATCGGTAGCCGGAAGTGTGATCGGTATGCAAAAGCTGTTCTGGAGCTTGCTGTAAATGCTGCTCCCGAAGTAAAAGAAACTGCTCTTGGCGTTTTGAGAGAAGTCGTTACTGCAGAAAACTTACCTCAATTGTATGAGTTGTTGAAAAATGTATCTGCTACAGAGGTGGAAGCTGTTCAGCAAGCTATTATTTCAGCTTTGAATACTCTTCCGGATGCCGAGCGTTATGCTTCAGCTGCTGCACAGATGAAAAAAGAGACAGGGAATAGCCGGGACCGATATTTTAGTATTCTGGCAGCTACAGGAGATCCTGCTGCATTTGAAGTGATCCAACAAGGGTTTGCAGAGGGAAACGCGGAGACACAGCAGCAAGCTTTTAAAGCTTTACTTTTGTGGCCGGGATTTGAAGTGACAGATGCTTTGTATGAAATTTGTAAGAATAATGAAAAGGAAAAATATTTCGATCCGGCTTTTAATGCTTATGTCGCAAAAATCGCCGGAGCTGTTTTGACGGGTGAACAGAAGTTATTGCTTTTGCGAAAAGCTCTGGAGATTGCTCAGACTACTTCGCAAAAAAAGATAGTGCTGGAACAAATCCAGAAAACCGGTACATTCTTGGGGTTAATTGTTGCAGGAAAATATCTGGAGGATAATGATTTACAACAGACCGCTTGTCAGGCCGTAATGAATATTGCTTTAGCAAACAAGGCATATTATGGGGAAGAAGTCAGTCGTTTGTTGAACCGTGTTTTGGAAGTATTGAGCGGAACGGATAGCGACTACCAAAAACAGGCGATTCGGAAACATTTGGCTGAGTTACCGGAAGGAGAAGGATTTGTAAGTATTTTCAATGGAAAAGATCTGACCGGTTGGAAAGGTTTAGTTGGAAACCCTATAACCCGGACGAAGATGTCTGCTACCCGTTTGGCTGCTGAACAGAAAAAGGCAGATAAATTGATGAGGGAATCTTGGAGTGTAGAAGAGGGTATGCTTGTATTCAATGGGAAAGGAGATAATCTTTGTACCGATAAGAAATACGGGGATTTTGAGATGTATATCGATTGGAAACTTTATCCGGAAGGCAAAGAAGCAGATGCCGGTATTTATTTGCGTGGTACTCCGCAAGTGCAAATTTGGGATACTGCTCGCCGGGATGTCGGGGCTCAGGTCGGTTCCGGAGGTTTATACAATAATGAAACGAATTTGCGGAATCCCCTGCAAGTGGCCGATAACTCCTTGGGCGAATGGAATAGTTTCTTTATTCGGATGATTGGGGAGCGGGTTTCAGTTTGGTTGAACGGGATTAAAGTCGTAGACAATGTCATTTTTGAAAATTATTGGGATAGAACTCAACCCGTGCCGTTTATGGAACAAATCGAATTACAGGCGCATGGTAGCAAAGTGGCTTATCGGGATATTTATGTAAGGGAAATTCCGAGAGTAGAACCCTATGAGGTGTCGTCCGAAGAAGCAAAAGAAGGTTTCCGGGCTTTATTTAATGGAGTTTCTATGCACAACTGGACGGGTAATACGAAGGATTATGTAGCAGAAAACGGTTGTATCGTACTTTATCCTGAAAATAGAGGTGGAGGTAATTTATATACCAAAGAGGAGTTTTCAGACTTTGTATTCCGTTTTGAATTTATGTTGACTCCTGGTGCTAATAACGGTTTGGGTATTCGTACTCCGACCGAAGGAGATGCAGCTTATGTCGGTATGGAACTTCAAATATTGGATAATGAGGATCCGATTTATAAAAATCTGAAAAAGTATCAATATCACGGATCCGTATATGGAATTATTCCTGCCCGCAGAGGTTTCCTGAAGCCTATAGGAGAGTGGAATTATCAGGAGGTCATCGCAAAAGGAAACCGGATTAAAGTTATTTTGAACGGTGAAGTTATTTTGGACGGAGATATTCAAGAGGCAACTCTTAACGGAACGATGGACAAACGCGAACATCCGGGATTGTTTAATAAAAAAGGGCATATCGGATTCCTGGGTCATGGATCGGTTGTGAAATTTAAAAATATTCGGGTTAAAGAATTGAAATAGAAAAATATTTGAACATTTGCACATTTGCATCCGGAAGTTCTGCAAGGACTTCCGGACAAATGAAATGAATTATGAAACAAAGAAGGCAAATTTTATATACGAAAGCACAATTGTTTTTTTTAGTACTTTTGCGCGTTTTGATAGGGTGGCATTTCTTGTATGAAGGATTGAGTAAAATTTTTAATCCCAAATGGACATCTTATGGTTATTTAATGGATGCACAGGGGTTCTTGGGGAATTTTTTTCATGCTTTAGCGGACAATCCAACATCTTTAGGTGTAGTAGATTTCTTAAATCCAATAGGGTTGACTCTTGTTGGCCTATCTCTCGTTTTAGGTATTGCTGCCCGTTTTGGAGCGATTGGTGGAATTTTTCTATTGGCACTTTATTATTTATCCCATATTCCTTATATCGGAGCGGAATATCTTTTCCCTTCCGAAGGCTCTTATTTATGGGTAGATAAAAATGTAATTGAAATCTGTGCTTTGTGTTTGCTGATGACGTTTCCCACGTCCGGTATTATCGGCTTGGATAGATTGTTGAACAGATATTGGAAAAAGAATTGATATGGTAGATGAAACTCAGAGCGAGGAACCACTTAAAGTCGCTCCGGACGAAGGAAGGCGGGATTTTTTGAAATCTTTGGCTACGGTCCCTTTATTGGGAGCAATGGCTTATGGTATTTATAAAAAAGTAAACCGGGAACGTGTACGCCGGAATGTGAGTGATGTATTTAAACTGGAAGGATATTCTCCACAAATCTTACCTATACAGCGGGATGGGAAAAAACTCCGTTTAGGAATGATTGGTTTTGGTATTCGGGGGAAATTATTGTTACGGAGCTGTGGTTTCGCGGAGCCTGAATATATTGAAAAGCTGAAGGAAGAGGCCCGTTTAAATTCCAAAGATACCCGTTATGAGATGTTTTGCAATCAGGAGGACTTAAATATTGAGATTGCTGCTGTTTGTGATATTTTCGATACGCATGCGGAGGCGGCTATGCGGGCGGCGGCCAATGGTAGTAAAGAAGGGGCTAGTGGCAGATTGGGTAAATTACCAAAACGTTATCGGAATTATTTGGATTTACTTTCAGATCCTGATATCGATGCTGTCATTATTGCTACTCCGGATCATTGGCATGGAACAATGGCTATCGAAGCTGCACGCAGGGGGAAACATGTTTATTTGGAAAAACCGATGACTTGGACCGTTCCGGAAACCTATGCGGTCCGGGATGCGGTCCGGGAAAGCGGGATTGTGTTTCAGTTGGGACATCAAGGCCGTCAGACAGACAGCTATGTGCGGGCCAAAGAGATTATTGATAAGGGATATTTAGGGCCTATTAACCTGATAGAAGTTTGTACGAATCGGAATGATCCGAACGGAGCTTGGGTATACGATATCGACGCATCGGCTAATTCACAAACAATCGACTGGAGCCAATTTGTTCCGGATGAAAGACGATTAAAAGAATATTACGCTTATATGAAGGCGAATAAACTGGAGCGCTTTATGGGGCCGGATCCTTATGAAAAATTTAGTTTGGAGCGCTTTTTTCGCTGGAGATGCTGGTGGGATTACAGTACCGGATTGAGTGGGGATTTATTGACCCATGAATATGATGCGATCAATCAGATTATGGAAGTGGGGATACCCTATTCGGCTACCTCCTCGGGAGGGATTTATTATTTTAAAGACGGACGGACTGTACCGGATGTATTACAAACAGCTTTTGAATTTCCGGATAAAAATTTGACACTACTCTATAGTGCCACTCAAGCCAGTAGCCGGCAAAGAGGAAAAGTAATTATGGGACACGATGCCAGTATGGAATTGGGGAATACCCTTACGATAAAAGTAGATAGCGATTCTACCCGTTACAAAAAGAAAATAGAAGAAGGCATTATACAACCGGACGTACCTTTTTATAATTATATCCCGGGTTCTGACGATGTAGATGCTATTACATCAGCTACCGAATTATATTTTGCACAAAGAGGGTTGTTGTATACTTATGTGAACGGTCAACGTTATAATACTACTTATTTACATATCCGGGAATGGCTGGAATGTATTCGGCAGGGTTTGATTCCGAGTTGCAATATAGACAGGGCTTTTGAAGAAGCCATGACCGCTCATATGGGGACCCGGGCCTATTTGGAGGGCCGTACGATGTATTGGGATAAAGAAAAGGAAGAAATCGTCAGAGGGTAGAGTAGAAAATTTATGTAAATTTGTACCGACAGAGCAATCGATACGAAAGAGTATGAAAGCATATATTTTTGAATTGGAAATGAAAGTCCGGGATTATGAATGCGATTTACAAGGGATTGTAAACAATGCGAATTACCAGCATTATATGGAGCATGCCCGGCATGAATTTTTGGAAAAAAGTGGCGCCAATTTCGGAGATTTACATCAACAAGGAATAGATGCTGTCGTAGCAAAAGTTGAGATTGAGTATAAAGTTTCGTTAACCAGTGGAGATCGTTTTGCCGTACGTTTGTATATCGTTCGTTCAGGAGTGAAATTGATTTTTTTTCAGGATATTTATCGTTTACCGGATAATAAACTTTGTGCGAAAGGAAAAGTGGAATCCGTTTGTGTGGAAAACGGAAGATTGACGCGAGGTGATTTGTTTGACAAGATTTTTGCTTCGTATTTAACATAGAAAACTTTTATTCTGTTGTACATTTCACAACTTTGTATGCGTATTTAAACTTTTTCTCGCGATTGAATGTAAATTTTTTAAAAAAAGAAGCAGATTTTTTTGGTTGAAATGAAAAAAGCACTACTTTTGTACCCGCATCCGATAGATGTCCCGGGCGCTTAGCTCAGTTGGTTCAGAGCATCTGGTTTACACCCAGAGGGTCGGGGGTTCGAATCCCTCAGCGCCCACTAGAAAAAAGAGACTTTTTTTAAGGTCTCTTTTTATTTTTTGGATGCGGTATCAGGACGATGCTCTCATTTTTTGACCCATACGGCAATTTTCCCGCCGGATACCAGAAATTGCCCATTTCCGTTTTCATCGATTTTAATTTCTTCCGGACGGTTGCCTGTAATTTCATGCCAAGTTTCGTCTTTGTGTTTTTTCCCGATATTCATTATCTTATCCCCGTCTTCTCCATTGGAAAGCAAAAGGATCAGACCGGAATCCGGGTGAGTATTGTCTCCTAGTCTTACGAACCCGACTGTATTGGGATGATCAAAATAATTTTTTTGTTCTCCATAGGCATATTTCTGTCGGGTTTCTAGCAAGATGTCCAAAATGACCCGGTGAGGAGAAGCTTTTCCGGAGACTCCGTAATAGTCTCCATAGAAAATACACGGATAACCTTTTTCCATCAATAAAATCAAACCATAAGCCAGCGGTTTAAACCAATCTTTTACCTGTGATTCCAGGGAGCTGTTTTTTTGAGAGTCGTGATTATCAATAAAAGTGACGGCTAATTCAGGATGATTCATTACCAAGGTATCTTTGAGAAGATTTTGTAAATTGTAATTTTTTCCTATCCGGGAAGCCTGAAATAAATTGAAGTGTAAGGGGACATCGAATAAATCAACTTTATAATCGACATGCGAAAGATAGGTCTCTAACGAACTCTTGTCATTTTTCCAATATTCTCCTACAGCATAAAACTGCTTTCCTCGGTTGGCCCTTATCGATTCCAGAAAATGCTTAATAAATTGGTCGTTCATATGCTTAATGGCATCCAGACGCATCCCGTCGAGTTGTAATTCTCGGGAAACCCAAAGTCCCCAATGAATCATTTCTTTTACTACCTCCGGGTGGTCAAAATCGATATCTGCAAACATCAGATAATCGTAATTGCCGTTTTCTCTATCCACATTTTTACTCCAGGATTTACCGTCACTTACGATTTCATAAATTGCTTTTTTTTGATTAGCTTCATTGTAATCTGTACCTGAAAAATGATACCAATGCCACTTAAAAGAAGAATATTTGTCTCCTCGGCCCAGAAAGTTGAAACCTGTCCAACCTTCAATTTCATAAGGTTCGCTGATGTCTTGCTCTCTTTGTTCCGGATTGACTTCTTTTGCCATAAATTTTTCGGTATAATCGGCTCCGGCTTTATGATTCATCACGGCATCTAAATAAACATTTATCTGATGTCTATGGAGTTCTTCTATCATTTCTTTCAATTCCTGCCGTGTGCCGTATTTTGTACGTACCGTTCCTTTCTGGTCAAATTCTCCCAAATCGTAGAGATCATAAGCGCTATATCCTTGGTCGTTCTGATGGGAGGCCTTGTAGGCGGGAGGTATCCATACAGCTGTTATACCTTTTTGTTGCAGATGGGCAGCATCCTCTTTTAACTGCTTCCATAGCTGGCCATCGTTTGGTAAATTCCATTCGAAATATTGCATCATTACTCCATTATTCATAGCTTTTTTGTATTTTTATTTCTTTTATAAAACGTTAGAGAATACAATTAAGTTTGGTTAAAAAAGAAAAAGCATCGGGTATTAAACTTATATTTTTCAGAGGCGTAATAAGTAAAAACAGAACTTTCTGATATGGAACAATCAGAGAATAAACCTGCTTGGTGGAAAGAAGCCATTGTCTACCAGATTTACCCCCGGAGTTTTCAGGACAGTAATGAAGATGGAATAGGAGATCTGAGAGGTATTATTTCCCGTTTGGATTATGTGAAAAGCTTGGGTGTAAATGTAATCTGGTTAAATCCGATATGTGCTTCTCCCAATGATGATAATGGGTATGATATTAGTGACTACCGGCAGATTATGGGCGATTTTGGAACGATGGAAGATTTCGATCTTTTATTAAAAGAAATCCATGCGCGGAAGATGAGATTGGTTTTAGACCTGGTTGTCAATCATAGCAGTGATGAACACCCTTGGTTTAGGGAAGCCCGTACCTCCCGTTCAAATGCGTATTATTCTTACTATCATTGGTGGCCGGTAGAACAAGGACGTCCTCCTTTACGCCTGAGTTTTTTTGATGAAAAGGGTGATGCGTGGCGTTACAATCCCCGCACAAAATCTTATTATCTGCATTATTTTTCACGTAAGCAACCGGATTTGAATTGGGAAAATCCGAAGGTGCGCCAGGAAATGTATGCAATGATGAAATTCTGGCTGGAGAAAGGAATAGACGGATTTCGTATGGACTCGATTTCTTATATTTCAAAAGATATTGATTTCCCTGAAATCGACCAGACCCGGTATCCAGGGATATTTGAATATTATGCACAGGGTCCTCGCTTACATGAATACTTGCATGAAATGAACCGGACCGTATGGAGTAAATACGATATTATGACGGTAGGAGAAGGTTCGGGGGAAACGGCTGATCAATTGACTCTGTTTGTGGAACCGGACCGGGAAGAATTAGACATGCTGTATGGATTTGGACCTGCACAGGTACGGAATACTACAAAGCCGGATTCTCCTTATACGGGTATACCTTATAGTTTGATTGCTTTAAAAAAGATGTTTACTCTATGGGATCAGGCCGTAGGAAAGGGGTGGCCTTCCATTTATTTGGGAAATCACGATCAGCCCCGTATGCTCAGCCGTTTTGGAAATGATAGTGCCGAATATCGGGAGATTTCAGCAAAAATGTTGGCTACTTTTTTGCTGACAATGCGGGGAACTCCTTATTGGTATGCAGGGGATGAGATCGGAATGAGTAATATAAAATTTAAATGTATAGAAGATTATAACGATATTAATACCAAAAACCTTTATAAACAAATAGAAGAAAAAGGAGGAAATATATCGGCTTTTTTGGAGGAACAAAAACAAATTGCCCGGGATAATGCCCGGACTCCCTTTCAATGGGATAAATCCCTTTATGCAGGTTTCAGTGCGGTTAAACCCTGGTTAAAAGTAAATCCGGATTATGGTCAGGTCAATGTAGAAGTCCAAGAAAAAGCCCCCCTTTCAGTTTTAAACTATTTTCGAAAACTGGTAAAAATACGACAAAGTTATACTACTTTGATTTATGGTAAATATGTACTGTTGGACCCGGCAAATAAAAAAGTGTATGCTTATCTACGGGAAAAAGGAAGAGAAAAATTTTTGATTACGCTGAATTTTTCTCCGAAGACTGCCTGTATAACTCCCGGAATGGATCTTCGCAAAGCTCGGATGATTTTAAGTAATTATGAAGAAAGGAAAGAGAAAAATGTCTGTAGGAGAATAAAACTTCGTCCTTATGAAGCTAATATCTGGAAATGGGAAGAAGCGGATTAATTCTCTATATTTTTCACTTTAATAAGGGATTTGTTATAGGAGCATTATCTTTATATTTGCCGCTAAAAAAATGAGGAAAATGTTACTGGAAACGGATTTGATTGAAAGGCGCAGAAAAATACAGAAACAAATGGGTGAGATAGGCATGGAAGGTTGTTTATTGACAATGCCCCTGAATTTATACTATTTGTGTGGAAGTGTTTTTAATGGTTATTATTATCTACCCACGGAAGGGGAGCCGCAAATGTTTGTGAAACGCCCTTCCAATTTTGTCGGTAAGAGTGTTCATTTTATTAGGAAACCGGAACAGATTCCGGATTTATTACGGGAACGGGGAGGAAAATCTCCGGAGAAGCTTTTACTGGAAGGGGATGAGTTGACTTATAATGAACACCTTCGTTTACAACATATTTTTAATCTTGGGAAGATAGGAAATATTACCCCTTTGATACGTCGGATGCGAATGATAAAATCGCCTTGGGAAATTCAGCAAATGCAAAATACGGCTGAAAAACAGGTATTGGTTTACAGCCAAATCCCGGAATGTTATCGTCCGGAAATGACCGATTTGGAATTACAATATGAGATTGAATACAGGATGCGCCGGAACGGCTCAATCGGTTTTTTCAGAACTTTCGGAAATCACATGGAAATCTTTATGGGAAGTGTGTTGGCAGGAAAAAATGCAGAGGTCCCTTCTCCTTTTGATTTTGCTTTAGGAGGTGCTGGCATGCACCCTTCTTCTCCGTTGGGAGCAAACGGTACTCCTCTTCACAGAGGAACTTCTGTCATGATTGATATGGCTGGTAATTATACTGCTTACCAGACCGATATGACCCGCGTATATGCTGTTGGAAAATTACCAACAGAAGCTTACAGGGCTCATGAAGTGTCCCGTTATCTTCACCAGGAAATTATGGATATTGCTCGTCCCGGAATGGCTTGTGCGGAGATTTACCGGAAAGTAGAAGAAAGGGTTCGGCAGGAGGGGCTGGAAGCTAATTTTATGGGTACTTGCCAACAAGCCCGTTTTGTGGGGCATGGCGTAGGAATGCAAATCAATGAATGGCCTGTTCTGGCGCCCCGTTCGAAAGAGATACTTCAGCCGGGAATGACCTTCGCGCTGGAGCCGAAATTTGTCATTCCTTCTGTGGGGGCTGTCGGGGTGGAGAATACTTTTTTAGTAACAGAATCCGGACTGAAAAAATTGACCAGTTTTCCGGAAGAGATTATTCCTTTGGAATAAAGGGAGATATGCCACATTATCTTTATCTTTACAAAGTTAAAAAAATAGGTTATGGAAAAGTTGATTTATAATGCACGGATATTGACGATGAACCAGAGGATGGAAACGATAGAAAAAGGTTATATCCGGATAGATAAGGGAAAAATAACAGAGATAGGAAGGATGGAGGAATTAGGGGAACGTGAGGAGCGTTGTGCTGGGGTAGCTTACGACCTTGAGGGCATGTGGGTGATGCCAGGTTTTGTAAATACTCACACCCACGTCCCAATGACGATGTTGAGAGGATATGCAGATGATCTTCCGTTACACACTTGGCTGACAAAATATATTTTTCCGGCAGAGGCGAAATTAGTTACTCCAGAAAATGTGAGGCTCGCCTCCAGATTGGCATTTTTAGAAATGATAAAATCTGGAACGACTTGTTTTAATGATATGTATTTCTTTGAAGATGTGATTGCGGAAGAGGCTAAAAGAGCAGGTTTGAGGGGGGTAATGAATGAATCGGTGATTGATTTCCCTACAGCCAGTTTTCGGACCGTAAAGGAGGGGTTCGAACGGGTTGAAAAGTTAATCCGTCAGTGGGAAGGAGATCATTCCATTCATCCGTCAGTTTGTGTACATGCTCCTTATACTTGTTCCCAAAAGACATTGCAGGAGGCCAAGAAGTTGGCAGATAAATATTCAACTTTGTTGCAGATTCATTTAGCTGAGACACGTAAAGAAGTAGAGGATATTACGTTGGAAAAAGGTATGTCTCCGGCAGAATATCTCTATACTATCGGGCTGTTGGACCGAAATGTGATAGCGGCTCATTGTGTATGGCTGAATGAGAAGGAAGTGGAGTTGCTGGCAAAAACTGGTACTGCTGTCGGGCATTGTCCGAAAAGTAACTTGAAACTTGCCAGTGGGATTGCCGATACAGATACCTATATAAAAGCAGGAATTACTGTCGGGCTTGGAACGGATGGGACGGCCAGTAATAATGCTTTGGATATGGTAGAAGAAATGCGCTTTGCAGCTTTGTTAGCTAAAGTGGTACATTATAATCCGGAGGCAGTAAATGCCAGAACAGCTTTGAGGATGGCGACTATTGAAGGAGCACGGGCACTGGGCTTAGGAGATATTACGGGTTCCTTGGAGAAAGGGAAACGGGCAGATTTGTTGGTGATGCATGCCGAAGCTACAAATATGGTACCGATTTATGATGTTTATTCTGCTATCGTATATGCTATGAATAGTAAAAACGTCCGCTCTTCCATGGTAGAGGGAGAATGGATTATGCGGGATAGAGTTGTACTGCATGTAAATAAAGAGGAAGCAGTGGAAGGCGTAAACCGCATTGCTGCCGAGATAAGAATGAAAAATTCAGATAAACGATAAGTTATTTATACTAAAAGTTTATATCCAGCTTTTCGATCTGACTTTACAACGTTTTTTATTGGAAAGAGGAATAAGTATTTCGGGAAATTTCATAACTTTACCTCTCTATTGGGACTGATTCTTTATTAAACTTTTTAAACGCTGAGTATGGAAAAATTGAATTACGGAGGATTAGATAATGAATTTACGGCTTATGAAAATGCCAGGATAGTTATATTACCTGTTCCGTATGACGGTACAAGTACGTGGTTGAAGGGAGCCGATAAAGGACCGCAGGCCATTCTGGAAGCTTCGGCTAATATGGAACTTTACGACATTGAAACAGACTCTGAAGTGTATACGCAGGGAATTGCTACTTTAGAGGCTGTAACGGAAGATCAATCTCCGGAAGCCATGTCAGATGCCGTGGAAAAACAGGTAGATGCTATTTTAATGGATAAAAAATTTCCAGTGCTCTTAGGCGGGGAACATTCTGTCAGTATCGGCTCTATCCGTGCTTTTGCAAAACATTATGAAAATTTTTCTGTACTTCAGTTAGATGCTCATTCGGATATGAGGGATAATTATGAAGGCTCCGATCACAACCATGCTTGCGTTATGGCCCGGGCTAAAGAGATGGCTACCGTTGCTCAGGTGGGGATCCGGAGTTCTTGTATAGAAGAAAAACACAACATTGATCCGGATCGGATTTTTTATGCCCATGAAATTAAAGAATCTTCTACGTGGATGTATGATGTTTCTGAAAGATTAAATGATAATGTTTATATTACAATTGATTTGGATGTATTCGACCCTGCTTATATGCCTTCTACCGGTACTCCGGAACCCGATGGCCTGACATACCGGGAAGTGATAAACTTCTTAAAATTGATTAACGAAAGGCATAATATTATTGGATTGGATATAGTAGAACTTTGTCCCAATGAAATGAATAAAGCTCCGGATTTTCTGGCATCAAAACTGATTTATCAGCTACTGAGCATGAAATTCAACCATGCGTAAAACAGAAATTTTTAGGAGAAAAAATGATAAATGAATTTGACTGAGTCAGTGGGGTCCTCATATTTGTACCTTACAATGTTTATATTAAAAAATGGAAAAGAAAGATTTATTAAAAGACACGATTAAACACATCGACATCAAGTCTTACGACTCAACCCAGTTGATTGACGCTATGCGCGATATGTCATTCACCTCACGCGATACAGCTCGTGCAGCTGATATTTTAATGAAAATGGTGAAGGAAAAAGAGTGTACGAATATTCTTACCATTGCCGGAAGTACAAGTGCAGCCGGATGTATGCAGGTATATGTGGATATGGTCCGTAATAAAATGATTGATGTAGTGGTCGCAACCGGAGCATCTATTATCGATATGGATTTGTTCGAAGCTTTGGGATTCAAGCATTATAAAGGTCGTCAGGACGTTCCGGATATGCAACTGAGAGATTTGTATATCGATCGTATTTATGATACTTTTATCGATGAAGAAGAATTACAGATTTGTGATCATACGACTTATGAAATAGCAAATGCTTTGGAACCCCGTCCCTATTCTTCCCGCGAATTTATTTGGGAAATTGGGAAATGGCTGACCCAACATTCGGTAAAGAAAGACAGTTTGATTCAGACTTGTTATGAATGCGGAGTTCCTATTTTCTGTCCGGCTTTTTCCGACTGTAGTGCCGGATTTGGTATTGGAAAACATCAATGGGAACATCCGGAAAAGCATGTTTCTATCGATTCTGTGAAGGATTTTATCGAATTGACTATGATTAAAATGAATGCTCCTACTACCGGTTTATTTATGATAGGAGGAGGTACCCCTAAAAATTTTGCACAGGATACCGTCGTATGTGCTGAAATTTTGGGGCATGAGGTTCCAATGCATAAATATGCTGTGCAGATTACAGTAGCTGACGTCCGGGACGGAGCTTGTTCTTCTTCTACCTTGAAGGAAGCTTGTTCATGGGGAAAGGTGGATGTAACTTACGAACAGATGGTATATGCAGAAGGTACTACTGTCATTCCCTTGATTGCTAGTTATGTATATCATAGCGACGCATGGAAAAACAGAGAATATAAAAATTGGGTAAAATTGTACGAAAAGAAATAGTACCACCGGCTGAAGTGAATTTTTGAGGGTCCATAAAGTCTGCTGTATTTTCGACATGATCAAAAATGGAGATATCGACAAGACTTTATGGACTTCACTTTCTAAGTTTTAAAGAATTCTATGTATTTGTTTTTAGTGAATTATAAAAAGCCGCTGGAGGAGGTGGAAAAAAATCTGGAGGCTCATCGGGCCTATTTGGATAAGTATTATTCCTTGAAGAAATTTATTTTTTCCGGACGCCGGAATCCGCGTACGGGTGGATGTATCCTATGCAATGCTTCGAATGAAGCGGAAGTAAAAGCAATTATCAAAGAAGATCCTTTCTATTTTAAAGGAATTGCTGATTATGAGATTCTGGATATTTCCTTGACGAAATATGCAGCAGGTTTTGAGAAATTTCTGTAAAGACAATGAGACTATGATAACTTATGTGAGTATCGGATTGACGGTTGTAATTTCTCTGATGTGTTTTAGTAATCATGCTTTGCTTGGGAAATTGTCGATGAATCCTTATAAAGTGATCCATTCTGGAGAATGGTATCGGCTGATTACCCATGGATTTGTCCATGCAGATATGACACATCTGTTTGTCAATATGTTCACTTATTGGTCCTTTGGAACTTATATAGAATCTGTTTTCCGATACAATGATTTTGGAGCATGGGCTTATTTGGGGTTGTATTTTGGAGGAATGATTATAGCCTCTCTTTACGATTTATTTCGTTACCGGAACGAACCTTATTATTCTTCTATTGGGGCTTCCGGAGCTGTAGCAGCTGTTTTATTCAGTTGTATCTTCCTGAATCCGTGGGATAAAATTCTTTTATTTGCTATAGTGCCTATACCTGGAATTTTGTTTGGGGTTCTTTATCTTATTTATTGTCAGTATATGGCAAAACAGGGAGGGGGGCGTATCAACCATAATGCCCATTTTTATGGAGCCGTGTTCGGTTTTATTTATCCTATATTTTTAGAACCCCGTTTGTTTCAGGTATTTCTGAATCATTTTTAGTATTGTTCAAGCCTTATAAAGAAAATAGTCCTTAAGCATTTTAAGGGATTACTGAAGGTCTTTTATTGAAAAGCAATACACTTCAGCAAAATGCTTAAGGACCTGAATAATATAGTGTGATATTTATTCCAAATAAGTGTAACCGTATAATCCGGAACGGTAATTGGATAAAAATTCCCTTCCTTCTTCGGCCGAAATAATGCCTTTCTTTACGGAAGTTGTGACCCAGACTTCTACCGTACGGGCCATCTTTTTGGGAGAGAACTGTACGTATTCCAATACGTCTGCTACGGTTTCTCCTTCGATGATTTTGTCGATGACGTATTCGTTCCCCTTTACCTTGATGTGTACAGCATTTGTGTCTCCGAAAAGATTATGCAAATCTCCCAGGATTTCCTGATAAGCTCCTACCAGGAACACTCCCAAATAATAAGGTTCTTTATCATTCAGTTCGTGAACAGGTAAATGGTAAGAGAAGTTGCGTGTAGAGATAAAATTGTCTATTTTACCGTCAGAATCGCAAGTAATATCTTGAATAGTAGCCGATTTTGTCGGTTGTTCATTTAATCGGCTAATGGGTACAATCGGGAAAATCTGGTCGATCGCCCAGGAATCCGGAAGCGATTGAAACAAAGAGAAATTACAGAAATATTTATCTGGTAACATCTTTGAAATTTTCTTTAATTCGTCCGGAGCATGCTTGGTCGCTTCAGCCATTTGATAAACATCTCTGGCTACGGACCAGAACAGGCGTTCCACTTGTGCCCTTGTTTTTAAATCGATTAATCCCAGATTAAAGAGACCTAATGCATCTTCCCGGCATTGTACGGCATCGTGCCAGGTTTCTAACAGACGGGGTTGATTCAAATTTTCCCATAATTCGTAAAGTTCCTTTACTAATTCATGAGCATCTTCGGAAATTTCCTCGTTTTCGTCAAAAGCCGGTAAATGGGTACTTGCCAGCGCTTCGAATACCAATACGGAATGGTGAGCCGTGAGAGAACGTCCGGATTCGGTAATAATATTGGGTTGCCGCAGATCGTTCTTTTCGCAGGCATCCACAATGGAAGATACCGCATCATTTACATATTCCTGTATGGAATAGTTCATACTATTTCCTGAAGTGGAAGAGCGGGTTCCGTCGTAGTCTACTCCTAATCCTCCGCCTATATCTACGAAATTTATTTCGTAGCCCATATGCTGGAGTTGTACATAAAATTGAGAGGCTTCTTTCAGGGCTGTTTTAATGCGACGGATATTGGTGACCTGGCTGCCAATGTGGAAATGGATAAGTTGGAGGCAATCTCTCATTTTATATTTGTCGAGAATTTCTAAGGCTTCCAGTAGTTCGCTGGAGTTGACTCCGAATTTGCTAACGTCACCTCCCGATTCTTCCCATTTTCCGCTGCCGGAACTGGCAAGTTTGATCCGGATTCCGATATTTGGCCGGATATTCATCTTTTTGGCCAACTTAGCAATGTTGCGAAGTTCCATTAATTTTTCGACAACCAGAAAGATGCGCTTCCCCATTTTCTGGGCCAGCAAAGCCAATTCTATATAACTTTCATCTTTATAGCCGTTACAAATAATCATCGCGTCGTCGTCGATATCAATGGATAACACGGCGTGTAATTCCGGTTTAGAGCCGGCTTCCAGTCCGATATTGAATTTGTTGCCATGGCTTACGATTTCTTCCACCACGGGACGCATCTGATTGACTTTAATAGGATAGATAATGAAGTTTTTTGCTGTATAACCGTATTCCCGCGCTGCGAACTCAAAACAATTGGAAATCTTTTCTATCCGATTATCCAGAATATCCGGGAATCGCAACAACATGGGGGCTTCTACATCTCTTACCTGTAATTCTTCCATCAACTCTTTTAGATCGATAGAGGGGCCATCGGCTTTAGGAGTTACTGCTACATGTCCCTTCTCATTAATCGAAAAATAGTTCAGCCCCCAACCGTTGATATTGTACAGTTCTGCTGAATCCTCAATACTCCATTTTCTCATTTCTGTCTAGTGATATCGATATTTTAGCGTTTTGTATTTGCCTGCAAAGCTACGGCAATTAATTGAAAATTGAAAGATGAAAATAAAAATATATAGGGTAAAAATCGGTATAGTAAATTTCGTATGAATTTTTTCCTAACTATTTGGAATACTTTTGAAAAAGAACAAGAAAATCGTCTTCTTCTTTTTCTGCATTGGAGACCTATGAAGAAGGCTATAGGAACTTATTTACCGCTGTTTTAATTCTAAATAAAAAATATTACTTTTGTAATAAGTTCATTCTCCAAGGGGGAAAGGAAATCGAAAAGCGGTAAATCTCCAGTATTTATCGCTTTTTGCTTTAGAATATCCCTTCTAACTTCCTGTTTCTTTTCTTTTCGATTTTATACCGGTTTCTGCCTTTTATATAAAAAGCCGTAATCAGATAGTAAAAGTGAGGATTTTTAGGTTCCAGAACGACAATATACGATTCTTTTTCGTCGTAAATATAAGTTCTGATAGCTTGTTTATCTTTGACAGAAAAGACTTCAATGGACTCTGACTTTTTTTCCTGAAGGTGGAATTTTATCCAATGAATCCGGATCGAACGATCCCGGTCGTATACCCGATGATGATATTTGCCTTCGGAACGGGTGGTCAGGTGGTGAAAGAGAACTTCTATCGTCGTCTTCCCTTCTTGAGGAGTCGGTTTTACCGCTTTGTCTCTGAAGGAATTAGTCGTTTCGATAAAATCTCTGTAGAAGATTCTACTGAGTGAGGTATACCGTTCCGATTCATTGAAAGAATCCAATTCCAGTAATGAATTATATGTTTTAAGTAAATTCAGAGGCATAATGACTAAAAAATAAAACAGTATATTTCTTATATGTGTATTCTGAAAATATTGAATTTGGCAGCGCTTTTATATGTTGTTTCTTCCAGTGAAACGCCGGAACGTTGCCGGATTTTCTCAATCAACCGTAATTTAGGGAGGGCTTGTTTTACGATATTATTTAAATTATAAGAGAGGGCTCCGATGAATAAATCGCATAATTGTAACAAATCTACTTCATGTGAACGGACATGTTGAATTTTTTCGATAATTCCCATATGTACATTGAGAATTTTTTTGAGTTCTTCTATGCGGTATGAACTGAGATCATCTTTTATATCCAAATAAATATTATAAGTAGAAGTTGTATCCAACAAATGATAAATCAGTTGGTAATACATCAGGTAATAAAAGCGGTCGTAGTCGTGATTACACTTTGCTGCAATATATCGTTTCTTGTCAACAATAATGGCTCTGAATCGAATATCGGAGCGGTCGAAAAAAAAATTCACCAAATCAGCATAAAAAGTATAATTCCAGGCATTGAGATTACTCCATTTTACTTCCAGTGTATTTTTATATTTTTTTCTCAGCTCTTTAATATCCTCTTTTAATTTTTTAATGCGATCGTACGGAGCAGAAATATAGCCTAGAATCATATATTGTTTACCGTCATTTTTCAAATGACAGCTTTCATCGCAATAATAATTATAGGCAGCATGAAATTCCATAAAATTACGATTAGAATATAATACGAGAATCAGACAATTATCCCTGTAATGCTCTTAAAAAGAGAAAAAGGATTTTTTCATTTCTATACACTTTATACAAATTTACAAAATTTTTTCAACTAAAACAATTACACACTAGGGACATGCCCTAATGTGTAATTTTCAGTTCATTTATTGTCTGTTGTGACTAAAAACGTAATTTCTGTATTTTCATCTCATTCATGGTCGTTTTTCATCTGATAAAATAAAAATGTCTCTAAAGTTGGTTTGACCACTAAAACACAAGGATATAAAATTACACATTAGGGCACGTCCCTAGTGTGTAATTGTTTGATTTTTAGAAGGGGTAGGGTAGACAAAAAACAAGAAAGGCACTGATTTTCAGTGCCTTTCTTGTTAGTCGAGATGACTGGACTCGAACCAGCGGCCTCCACGTCCCGAACGTGGCGCGCTACCAACTGCGCTACATCTCGTTTTGTTTGCGGTTGCAAATGTAATAAAATAATGAATTTATTGTAGTATATTTGTAGAAATTTTTTATTCTATAAATGATTAAGTGATGGATTCGATTAGACAAAATAAGGTTTCTCGTTTGATACAGAGGGATTTGAGTGAGATGTTTCAAAAAGAATGTAAAGAGATAATAGTGGGAGCAATGGTCACTGTGACGACGGTAAGAGTCAGTCCTGATCTTTCGTATGCTAAAGTATATGTGAGTATTTTCCCTTCTGAACGGATAGAGGCCACAATGAATAGTTTGAACGATAAAAATAAAATGATCCGTTTTATTTTGGGTAAAAAAGTGGGTAAACAAATGCGGATTATTCCGGAATTGCGTTTTTTTGTAGACGATAGCTTGGATTATATTGAAAAAATAGATGAACTTTTAAAATAAAAAACGTTCGTAAAGTCAGTTTGAAAGGTATAAGGTGAATTTTTAAAATAAAAAATATCCGTAAATCCAGTTAGAAAGGTGGGATATAAACTTTTAAAATATAAAACGTCTGTAAAGCCGTCGAGAAAGGTGGACATTGGACTTATGGAAATATTTTACGATTTTTGTCTTTGTATTTCTTTTAAACGGAAGTGAAGTCGAGAAATAAAATTGCTTGTAAACTCAGTGTGGGTTTAAGAATCAAACCCATTCAAAAAAAACGGAAATGAAGCTGTCCTTTTTTATAGCACGGCGTTATCTTTTTTCCAAAAAGAAGCAAAATGCCATTAATATTATTTCTGCCATTAGTGTGGCGGGGGTAGCCATAGGTACGACGGCTTTGATCGTAATCCTCTCTGTTTTTAATGGTATTGATTTGATTTTGCAGAAGAGTACAGACAGTATGAATCCAGATTTGGTTATTTCTCCGATAAAAGGAAAATTTACAAATTTTGATAGTTTGTCTTACAAAGCTCTTCTTATTCATACTGATATTGCTTATTTTAATCCTGTAGTAGAAGAAAATGCTCTATTGAAATATGGAGATCGTTTGAAACCTGTAGTAGTGAAAGGCGTACTGTCGGATTACGGTGTAACTACCGGTTTGCAAAAAAACATGGTACAGGGAGAGTTTCAATTGCAGGAAGGAGATCTTTATGCTTCTGTCGTAGGACAGGGGATAGCTGCGGAATTAGGAATAGGATTAAATTTTTTAACTCCTTTGGTGTTCTATTATCCCAATAAAGAAGCTTCGTCTTTAAATGCTGCCTTAAATACGGAATCTTCCTATCCTATAGGTTTTTTTTCTTCCCAGCAGGGAATAGACAGCAAGTACATTCTTACAGACATTCATTTTGCCCGGAAATTATTTCGTTTACAGAAAGAGATTTCAAAAATTGAAATCAAACTGAAAAATCCTGAAGTCTTAGAAAAAGTAAAAGTTCAGTTGCAAGAAATAAGTGGTGAGAATTTTAAAGTAGAAGATAAATACGAGTTGAATCGTTCTTTCTATGCTATGATGAAGTCTGAAAAACTGGTCGTATTTTTGGTCTTGCTTTTTATATTATTTATTGCATCTTTTAATATTGTGGGATCAATATCGATGCTTATTTTAGATAAAAAAGAAGACTTGGCTACTTATAAAGCTTTAGGAATGACGTCTGGAAAAATTATTTCGGTATTCCGGACGGAAGGAAACCTGATTACCTATGTGGGAGCTTTTATCGGGTTGATTTTAGGGGTTTTAATTTGTTTTTTACAACAGACGTTCGGTTTCATTAAATTGGGGGAAGGAAATTATATCATAGAAGCTTATCCGGTCAAATTGGTTTTTGGAGATATTGCATTTATTTTATTAACTGTTTTACTGATCGGTTATATTGCTTCTTATTTCCCGGTCAAATATTTGGTGAAAAAATTGCTATAATCGGATGTGATTTTAAGAGAAGAATGTATATATTTTAGTTATGAAAAAATGGATATTTTGTTTGTGGCTTATATTCCCGATTTTTTTACATGCTCAGGAAAAAGAAGTAATGGCTTTAATCGAAACAAATTTGGGGAATATGAAAATAAAATTGTATAACGATACCCCTATTCACCGGGATAATTTTATTCGTTTGGCAAAAGCGGGTCATTATGATGGAACTTTATTTTATCGGGTTATAAAGAATTTTATGATTCAGGGAGGATCGTCTGACAGTCGGAATGCGATTGCCGGGCAGTTTATTGGATTTGGAAAACCGATGACAATAGAGGCCGAAATCAAACCGGAACATTATCACAAAAAAGGTGCTTTGGCGGCACCTCGTCAACCCGATCGGGAGAACTTTTTTAAAGAATCCGATATTTCCCAGTTTTATATTGTACAAGGGAAAAAATATACCGAACAGGAACTGGAAATTATTGAAAAATCAGTTAATGTGCCGATAAAAAATGCGATAAACCGTAAATATTATACTCCTGAAAAAAAGGTAATTTTAGATTCTCTTCGTAAATTGAAAAAAGTAGAGGAATTTCGTGAGATAGCCGGTAAGATAAAAAAAGACATTGCTTTTGAATGGAATGCAAATGCCGATAAAATTTATATGTCGGAACAGAAAAAACAGGATTATATAAATTTGGGAGGTGTACATCATTTGGACAAAGAATATACGGTTTTCGGAGAAGTTGTAGAAGGAGTGGAAGTCATAGACAAAATAGCCGCTTTACCAACGGATGAAAACAATCGTCCTTTTAAAGACGTAAAAATGAAAATAACGATATTGAATGAATAATATGGCAGAGAAAAAGAAGAACCATATTTTATTGTTCCGTAATATTATATGGGCATTGGTTATTTTTGTTTTATGTGCCATTCCGGGGAAAGATATACCTAATCCCCATTGGGTTTTCCCGCATATAGATAAAATTGTTCATTTCGGAATGTTTTTTGTTATGGCTATTTTACTTTGCAGTGAGTTGGAATACCAGACTCGGCTTTCGTGGAGAAAAATATATCTGACCACCATCAGTATTGCATTTATTTATGGAGGAATTATAGAATTGTTACAGGAATATTTTTTCAATCGGAGTGGGGATATACTGGATTTGTTAGCTGATGTTTTCGGTGCGATTATCGGATGTTTGATCTATCCTTACTTAAAGCGATGGAGAAATAATTTGAAAAAAATAAAATAAAAAATATCTGTAAAGTCAGCTAGAAAGGAAAAATCCAGACTTTTAAAATAAAATTAATTTGTAAAGCGTAGGGGGCGATTCGCTAACGAATCGGTTAAGATAAGCTTCCTTTGACATTTTGCGGCTCCCGTCCATTTAAAGTAGTACATTTCCCATATTTTTTCTAACTTTGTGGCCTCGGTAATTAAAAGAAGATACAATGTTAAATAAGATTAAAGAACTGACGTCGGAAATAAATGCTTTCACGGCGGAGACACTGGAGCAAGTAGAGCAATTCAGAATTAAACATTTGAGTAAAAAGGGAACCATTGCTCTTCTGTTTGAGGATTTTAAGAATGTATCTGTAGAGCAGAAAAAGGAGATAGGCAAGGCTCTTAATGAATTGAAAACGGCTGCACTGAATAAAATTAATACGTTAAAAGAGCAGTTGTGTGACTCAGATAAGGGGAAATCCGGTTTAGATCTTACCTTGCCGGGAGATCCTATGCATTTAGGGACACGGCATCCTTTAGCCATTGTGAGAAATGAGATTTTATCTATATTTGACAAATTGGGATTTACCATTTCAGAGGGTCCTGAAATTGAAGATGACTGGCATAATTTTTCAGCTTTGAATTTTCCTGAAGAGCATCCGGCCCGGGATATGCAGGATACTTTTTTCATAGAAAAACATCCGGATATTGTGTTGCATACGCATACTTCTTCTGTACAAGTCAGAGATATGGAGACCCATGCGTTACCCATTCGACTGGTAACACCGGGAAGAGTTTTCCGAAACGAGGCCATTTCTGCCCGGGCTCATTGTATTTTTCACCAGATAGAAGCTCTTTATATTGATGAAAATGTATCTTTTGCCGATTTAAAACAGACGTTGACTTATTTTGCCAAAGAGCTTTTCGGGTCAGACACACAGATTCGCCTTCGTCCTTCTTATTTTCCTTTTACAGAACCTTCAGCAGAGATGGATGTTTCTTGTACGCTTTGCCATGGGCAGGGATGTAATGTATGTAAAGGAACCGGTTGGTTGGAGATTTTAGGTTGTGGAATGGTAGATCCTAATGTATTGGAGCTCAACGGGATCGATAAAGATAAATATACAGGGTTTGCTTTGGGAATGGGTATTGAGCGAATTACTATGTTAAAATACGGAATTAAAGATCTGCGTTTGTTCTTTGAAAATGATATTCGTTTTCTGGAACAATTTAGTGCAGCTATTTAATCCGGGTGGAAGGCTCATTTATCAGTACGGTAGTTGTCCCAATTAAAGAAATGTTTATCCGTGGACGAAGATAACCTAACCTTTATCTTTTTCTGGTAAAGCCGGGGAAACTTCTCTGTTTCAGATCAACAGGCTGTCAGAATTTAATTTCTGGCAGCCTGTTTTTTCGGGCAAAAAGAGGATTATTGTAAATGAACAGGGAATTGCTATAAAATAATCGGGAACTTGGGGAACATTCTCTTTTTCTTTATATTTGTAAAATAGTTCAGGGATAAAAATTTTGCAATGAAAGAGATCGAGCGGAAGTTTTTAGTGAAAGGAGAATTTAAATCTTTTGCCTATCAGGTAATCCCCATTCTACAAGGCTATTTATCCTCCCTGCCGGAAAGGACTGTGAGAGTGAGATTGTATGGAGAAAGAGCTTATCTGACCATCAAAGGAATTTCGGATGCGAAAGGGGTCAGTCGTTTTGAATGGGAGAAAGAAATTTCGCCTGAAGAGGCCCGGGAATTAATGAAAATTTGTGAACCGGGGGTAATAGATAAATCGCGTTATTTGATTCGGGTAGATGCTCATCTGTATGAAGTAGATGAATTTCATGGGGATAATACAGGATTAATTCTGGCAGAGATAGAGCTTTTATCAGAGAATGAAGTATTTGTAAAACCGGAATGGTTGGGAGAAGAAGTAACGGGAAATCCTTGTTATTATAATTCTTTTTTGGTGAAATGTCCCTATACGAAATGGATGGATAAATGATATGAAGAAAATATTTTGGCTGATTCTGGGTGTGTGGATGGGAGGGATAATAGAATTGAAGGCGGTCCCCTTACAGACGGCAGATAGTTCCGTTTTAGCTGCTTTTTGGGATTATGCCCGTATGCAAAATCTGGCTCATTTACCGGTTAATGAACGAATACCGTTAATCGGAACATTTTTCTTAGGAAAACCTTATCAGTCTGGTACCTTGGAAAAGGGGAGTCAGGAGGAGTTAATTGTTGATTTGAGGGAGTTCGATTGTGTGACGTTTCTTGAAAATACTTTGGCTTTAGCTTTTTTAGAGCGTTATGATGCAGCGGCTGTTCCTTTGTTTCTGGACAATCTGAAAAAAATACGATATCGAAATGGAAAAATTGAGGGGTATACTTCCCGGCTCCATTATTCGAGTGATTGGTTATATGAGATGCAGCGACAAGGTTTTTTAGAGGATGTGACCCGGGAATGCGGGGGGATTCATTTTCCTATAGATGTATTTTTTATGACAAAGAACGCTTGCCGATATCCGGCATTTGAGAAGGATTCGCTTCTAATATTTCAAATGGAGCAGATTGAAACGGCTATAGGAAAGAGGAAATATTTTTATATACCCAAAAAGGATATTGGAAAAATACAAGAAAAAATACAGGAGGGAGATATTGTTTTACTTACCACCGACATAAAAGGATTAGATACCTCTCATGTCGGAATAGCGGTAAAAAAAGGAGAGAAAACATATCTTTTACATGCTTCCAGCAGTGCTGGGAAGGTCGTTTTATCAGCATTGCCTTTATCGGAATATATGGAAAAAATACCGAGTCAGACTGGGATCATGTTGGGAAGGGTGAGATGAGTCTGTTGGTTGTTATTGCTGGAAGAATAAAGCTATTTGGCATAAAAGTTGTAAAATCAGAGAATAAAATAGAAGAATAAACGTATTAAAATCAGAGAATATGAAAAAAATAGCATTTATCGTTTTAGTATTGGGGGTTATACTTTCGTTTATGAGTTGTAGTGCTAACCGGAAAGTTGTTCGTATCGACAGTAATGAGGTAGTTGATTTAAGCGGTAGATGGAACGATACAGATTCCCGTTTGGTATCTTCGAATATGATTCAGGATTTATTGTCCGGCAGGTGGATACTGAATTATGAAAGTGTGCATGGGGGGAAACTTCCGGTAGTGGTTGTAGGAACTGTACTAAATAAAAGTCATGAGCATATCGATGCGGAGACTTTTATCAAAGACATTGAAAAGGCTATTTTAGATCATGGAAGTGTGCGTTTGGTGCAGGCGGGTGCAAAGCGGGAAGAATTGAGGGCTGAGCGGGAAGATCAGAATAAGGGATATGTTTCTTTGGAGACAGCTAAAAGATGGGGACGTGAATTAGGGGCTGATTTTATGCTTCAAGGGACGATTAACAGTATTGTAGATACTTATAAGAAAAATAAAGTTGTTTCCTATCAGATTAATCTGGAGTTAACGGATCTGGAAACGAGTGAAATCGTGTGGATGGGGGATAAAAAAATTAAGAAGACCGTTTCCGATCGTTTTTAAATAGTTGTATTTTAAAAGTTTGCATTTCACCTTTCAAACGGGCTTTACGGACGTTTTTAATGTTAAACTTAGGATTATTAAGGATCTTAGGGGGTAGAAGGGGTTAAAATGATCAGTGAAGTTCTTGGGCGGAGGGAAGCGATGCGAAGAGCCTTGTAATAACTTAGGGATGGAAGTTTTCGAAGTAGATTCCTACAGAAAAACTTTAGTATCCGATAAATATCGCTGAGGGTATGATACGTCTTTTGGTTGGAGTGTTTTTATGCAGTTTGTTTTTCTTTTCATCTTGTGCAACCTGGTATGAAAGGACGTCGGAATTTCAGCAGACGATTGAAACTGGAAATTTTGAGAAAGCGGATAAGTTACTGCGGAAAGATAAAAGGATGGCCAAAGGGAAAAATAAAATCCTGTTTTACCTGAATTTAGGCTATGTGGAATTTATGGCTGGTCATCCGAAAGAAAGCAATCAGGCTTTTGAAACGGCGGAACAGCTCATAGACGAACAAGTGAGAAATCCGGCGCTGCAAGCGGCAGTTCTGTTGAGTAATCCGGAGATTCTTCCTTATAAACCGGAAGACTTTGAAGTTATCATGGTAAATTTTTACAAATCGATGAATTATCTTCAGATGGGCGATATGGAAGGAGCTATGGTAGAAGTCAGAAAAATCAACATCAAATTACAGCAATTGAATGATAAATATCCGGATCATAAAAATCGTTACCAACGGGATGCGTTTGCCCATTTGTTAATGGGATTAATTTACGATGCTTCGGGAAATTATAACGATGCTTTCATTGCTTATCGGAATGCGTTTGAAACCTACCAGACGGATTATCAGAAAAATTTTGGATTAGGAGCTCCGGATCAGCTAAAACAGGATTTGATGCGTACGGCTTATTTATGCGGTTTTACGAGCGAATTGAAGCAATACGAAAGAGAATTCGAAGTGCAATATCATTATACGGCTCCTTCTCCTTATGGACAATTGGTTTTCTTTTGGCTGAATGGATTAGGTCCTGTAAAATCCGAGTGGGGAATTAACTTTGTAAAAGAAAGAAGAGGAGATGGGGCGATTGTATTTCACAATGCAGAATACGGATTGACTTTTCCTTTTTTCTGGGGATCTGCTTCCACTGAAGAACAGAATTCTCTGGCGGATTTAAAAATTGTACGGGCTGTTTTTCCCAAGTATGTGGAGCGTCCTCTGACTTATACTCAGGCTGATTTATGCTATAAGGGACAGCGTTTTGGATTGGAGATGGCAGAAGATATCAATCAGATTGCCTTTAAAACCTTGCACGACCGAATGGTGAGGGAATTGTCGACTTCTTTATTACGGGTAGCTACAAAACAGGGGATACAATATGCTGCTTCCAAACAGAACGAATGGGTCGGATTTTTTGTAGGATTGGCGAATGCAGCGACAGAAAAAGCAGATACCCGGAATTGGCAGACGCTTCCTTATTCGATTTCTTACCGACGTATTCCATTGCAGGCACAGGAAAATAAAATAGTTTTAAATTGCTTTGCCCCTAAGGGAGGAAAAATGACCCAAGAATTTACGTTTATGGGGCAACCGAAAAAGACGGATTTTTTTGTTTACTCTACGTTATAGGTTAAATATTTACCGGTATTTTTCACCACTTTCTTCCATCATACTTAAATAGCTCCAATACCGGCTATCGCTGATTTCTCCGTTTTGCAACGCTTCTATAACGGCGCATCCCGGTTCATGAATATGTGTACAGTTGTAAAAACGGCATTTTGCTGATGTACGGAATATTTCCGGAAAAAAATGGGAGATTTCTTCTTTTTTCATATCGATCATTCCAAAACTTCTTAAGCCTGGAGTATCAATGATAAATCCTCCCTTCGTTAAAGGAAACATTTCCGCAAAGGTTGTGGTGTGTTTCCCTGCATTATGGGCTTCGGAGATAAAGGCTGTTTTCAGATGAAGTCCAGGTTCTATATAATTGATAAGGGTAGACTTCCCTACTCCTGATATACCCGAAAACACACTTGTTTTATCTTTTAGGATTCGTTTTAAGACATTTATGTTTTCTCCGGTGACAGCAGAAACGGTTAGGCAAGTATAGCCGATACGGGTATAGATATCCGTATAATAATTCAGCTTCATCCGGTCTTCTTCCTGATAGAGATCGGCTTTATTAAAAAGAATAAGGGCCGGGATATTGTAAGCTTCTGTAGTCGCTAAAAAACGATCGATAAAAACCGTTGAAGTTTCAGGATAATTAATCGTTGCGATCAATAGAGCCTGATCGACATTAGAGGCAATGATATGGGATTCTTTGGAAAGGTTGGTGGATTTGCGGATAATATAATTGCGACGCTCTTCAATATGCGTAATTACGTATCCTTCATTGCTTTTTTCAAATTCTACCCTGTCGCCGACTGCAATAGGATTGGTGGTACGGAATCCTTGGAGGCGAAATTTGCCCCGGATCCGGCATTCTGCGAATTCCCCATTTTCTTTTCTTACCAGATAATTATTACCGGTTGATTTTATTACAACTCCTTTTTCCATTCCGATTGCTTTGTGGTTTACAAAGGTAAGGGATTTAAAATATATTTCGGACGATTGTGCCGAAATTATAACGGAATCCTGCAAGTGAAATCGAAAAGAGGAACAGGACAGATAGTATCTGTTTGAAGGGAGGACAACATTATTTTTTATCTTTGTCAAAAAATCAGGAATAGAACAAGACGGGATATGAAATACAATTTCAAGGGGAGAAGTGCCGATGGCAGCAGGCCGTGCTCGACCGGTAATTCCTGACGGCTGTATGTCGAAGGAAATCCTGCCCGAGGGGTTCCCTTCGGTTGTTTGCATGACGAGCATGTGGTACCTCTGTGGTGAAAATCCATTCGGGGTGTAGTTGTCGACAAACTCCAGAGAGACAGGCAAACGGAAGCATAGCCTAACTCCTGTTTCACTTGACTGCGTCCTCGTAGTCCGTTTTCCTCTAAAACCCTTATTGACAACCTTCTTGCCTTCATCTGCTCTCATTCTCATTTTTTATCTTTACCTTTGTCTGAAAATAGATACAAGATGAAGTTAGTATTTGCTACGAATAACCGGCATAAATTAGAAGAAATTACCCGTATGCTGAAAGATAAATATGAGATTATTTCTTTGGAAGAGATTGGTTGCCGGGAAGAAATACCGGAAGATTACGAGACATTGCAGGAAAATGCTTTAGAAAAAGCCCGTTATGTAAAGGAACATTACGGGTATGACTGTTTTGCCGATGATACAGGATTGGAAATTGAAGCTCTGGGGAATCGTCCGGGGGTGTATTCTGCCCGTTATGCGGGGCCTGCAAAAAATTCAGAGGATAATATGCATAAAGTACTGGATGAAATGAAAAATGAAGAAAACCGGAAAGCCCGGTTTCGTACAGTTATTGCTTTACTTTTAGGTGGAGAAGAACACTTTTTTGAAGGAATAGTAGAAGGAAAAATTTTGGAACAGCAGCAGGGAGAAATAGGATTCGGATATGATCCTATTTTTTGTCCGGAAGGATATCGGCAGAGTTTTGCGGAAATGCCGATGGAGCAGAAGAATCAGATTAGTCATAGGGGACAGGCAGTCCGTAAATTAGCGGAATTTCTCAGTCGAAGGTAAAATAAGGAGCAGAAGAGGATGGAGGTTGTGCAGGCAATTGTATTGAAGGTATTTAATTTTTCTGATAACCAGAAAATTGTACATGCTTTTTCCAAAGAGCGGGGATATATTTCTTTGATTTCTCCTTCTTCTTTTTTCAGAAAAAGAAATTGCACAGTCCACCTTATGCAAGTTGTAGAAGCAGAGATTTTTTACACAGAAAAATCGAGTTTGTATAAACTGAAATCCGTTACTCCTTTGGTAAACCTCTCGGCGGTATATTTCGATATTTACAAAATGAATATTGCGCTGCTCTGGGGAGAAGTTTTGGATTTAATATTGAAAAATGAGCAAAAAAATATTGATCTTTTTAATTTTATTCTTCAATCAGTGGAATATTTGAATGAGACAGTAAAGGATATTGCTAATTTTAATTTGTTTTTTCTATATCGTCTGGCGACTTTAATCGGTTTTAAAATAGATACTTCGACATATGAAGAAGGCTATGTTTTAGATATAAATGGGGGCGTTTTTATTCCTTGCGGAGGGAAAGAAGCTTATGTTTCCGGACCTAATGCGGCTCAGGTGATACATAAGCTGTGTAGTTGTCAGGTAGAGGAGCTGGCCGATATCGTTTTGGACCGTAAGAGTAGGAGTATACTCTTAGATATTATCTTGTTGTTTTTCAGTATTCATCTGAATACGGATTTTAATATTAAGAGTATAAAGGTAATTCGGGAAGTTTTTGATTAATTTTCAGATAAGGGATTTTACCTCTGTTTCTTTCCGGGCAAAGCAATCCTCTCGGGTGATTTTTTATTAATTTTCTCATATCAAGCTAAACCGGTTTAGGTCTTTTCTGTCAAACTGTTATTAATATATTAAAAGACGTAAAAATGGTAGAATATGCCTTATAATTTGCTATTTTTAGGGCAATTGATGAAGTGGTGCTAAATAATGAGAATAAAAATCGAGAATCTCAGTAAAATTTATGCTGACGGACATAAGGCATTGAATGGGTTAAATCTGGAGATTGAGCCGGGAATGTTCGGTCTGCTCGGTCCTAATGGAGCCGGCAAGACAACTTTAATGAGAATTTTAACCTTATTGCAAAGTTCTACTTCAGGTACTGTATACTTTGACGATTACGATATTGCCCGGGATAGAAAAGCCATTCGTTCGTTATTGGGATATTTGCCTCAGGATTTCCGTTTTTTTGAAAAACTGAAGACTTGGGAATTTTTGGATTATGGAGCGGGTTTGGCGGGTATTCAGGGCAAGCGGAAGCGGGCAGAAGTTGTAGATGAAATGTTACGGAAGGTGGGTTTATATGAAGTCCGGGACCGTTGGGCCAATAAATTGTCGGGTGGGATGAAACGACGGTTGGGTATTGCCCAGGCTATTATTGGTAGTCCGAAAGTAATTATTGTAGATGAGCCCACGACGGGTTTAGATCCGGAGGAGAGAATCCGATTCCGGAATATTTTATCGGATGTAAGTGATAAGGATGTGATTATTATACTTTCCACTCATATCGTAGGCGATATTTCCAGTACCTGTAAAAAATTAGCTTTATTAAATAAGGGGGAACTGCGTTTTGAGGGTTCGCCAGACGAAATGATTAAGATGACGGAGGGAAAAGTATGGGAAATCTTTGTAACGGATTCGGAATTTAAAGAAATCAAAGAAAAATATCCTATTATCTCTACTATTCCTTCGGACGGAGGATGGGATATACAGATTGTTGCTGAACATCCGGAAGGTTTTGAAGGGAAAACGATTCCACCGAACATAGAGCATGCTTATGTATATTTTATGGATTATCTTTTACAAGATAAAATGAATATGTATGCTGACAGGGAAGAGGACGGAGAATTATTTAAATAAAAAACGAGGGCAAAACACAGGGGAATAGGGTTAAACAAAATTGGAAAAACGGGTTGATACTTGTAAAATAGAATTGAGGAAAAAGAATTTGAATGGTGCAAACAGATAGATTATGAATATTCATGCCATAAATGTAATTGCCAGATATGAAGTAAAACTTCTGAAGAGAAGTTGGTTATTTCGTATATTTGCAGTATTGGCTTTATTTATTCTCACTATTGCCCAATTGAGTAATTTTACCCCTTTGTTCTGGAAATACGCGGAAACTTGGAATTATGTAGGGGCAACTTCCCTGATTCCTTTTTTTACGGTTTATCTATATAATATTGCTCAGTCTGTAATCGTAATTTTTTTGGCCGGAAATTTTTTAAAACGGGATAAAAAACTGGATACAGCAGAAGTGATTTATGTCCGTCCTATGAGTAATGCCGATTATATCATAGGAAAAGTTTGGGGAATAACCCGTGTGTTTATCGGATTGAATTTGATTACTTTATGCATCGCTTTATTTATTAATCTGGTCATTAGTCGTTCGCCTTTCAGTATATTTCCCTATCTTTTTTACTTATTTACTCTTTCTATCCCTTCTTTGTGGTTTGTGTTGGGGCTTTCTTTTACAATCATGTGTTTGGTGAAAAATCAAGCCGTAACTTTTATCGTCATGTTGGGGATTACCGGGACTGTTTTCTTTTATTTACAGGATCGGCTATACGGTGTTTTTGATTTTTTTGGCGTTACGCTTCCTGCCATTTTCTCGGATGTGGTGGGTCATCCTTCCCTCTCCTTATTTTTGCTACAGCGGTCGGTTTATTTATTAGGAGCGATCGGTTTTATTTGTTTGACGATTACCTTGGTAAAACGTTTACCCCATCGTCCCTGGAAAACACTTGTGATAAATATAATTGCTTTATTTTTAATATTGACGAGTGGAGGTTTAGGTGTTTTGTATGTGTTACATTTTAAAAAGATAGAGGCAGAGAGGGAAGTATATGTTTCTGTCTTTAATACTTATGCAGAGCGACCGAAAGTAGATATCTCGGCCTATGAGATTGATATTACTCCCAGGGGAGAGCGATTAGAGGCAGAAAGCAGACTGAGGGTCCGGAATAAACAGAAAAATGAGATAGAGTCGGTGATTTTATACCTGAACCCGGGTTTAAAGATAATCACTATAGAACAGGCAGGAAAAATATTAGACTTTCATCGGGAACAGCAGGTCATTGAAATTTTTCAGAAATTGCGAGCGGGTGAAGAAGCTGAATATGTATTAAAATATGAAGGAGGAATAGAAGAGAATATTTGTTATACCGATGTGGAGGAGAAGGATTTTATGAGTCACCCTGCCGGAAAAACTTTTTATTTCCGCTATGGGAAAAGATATGCTTTCTTGAGTGATACCTATACTTTGTTGACCCCAGAGTGTATTTGGTATCCGGTAGCGGAATCTCCGGTATCTCCTGCTAATCCGTATTCTATTCGGAAAGATTTTGCAAATTATAAGCTTACTGTACGTTATGCCGGAGATAAAGTCGTTTTATCCCAGGGAAAAAGGGTATGTGGAGAAGGGAGAGTGATATTTACCGATACCATTCCTTTTTGTGGAATAAGTCTGACGATAGGAGCGTATGAAACAAAGGCGGTTTCTGTCGATTCTACGGATTATGAACTCTATTATTTCCGGGGACATGATGATTTTATGGTTCATTTTGATGCTTTGCAAGATACGTTACCTGCAATAATTCGGGAGATTCGGGCAGATTTGGAAGTGGTGAAAAATAGAAATTATCCTTTCCGAAAATTTTGTATGGTAGAAGTTCCTTTGTCTTTTACCGGGTATATCCGGAATTGGAAAGGTTATAGTGAACATGTCATGCCTGAATTGGTGTTTATTCCTGAGCGGGGATTAAGAACCCAGGCAGATTTCCGGGCGATGGGCTTTCGGTTAAAGAATTGGCGGGAAGAAGGGGAATTATTGGATGCTAAAGATGTACAGGCCGGAATGATAAAGAATTATGTCAAAACGACTTTTGTAAATGAGAATTCTTCAGACGAAAATGGGTGGGGACAGTCGACGGAGGTAAATAAGTTGAATATTGGGGCAATGTTTTATGGCTTTTGCGGTTATTTGTCAGATCCGGACTTTCCGGTAATAGATATTGCTTTCAGTACCTTGCAGAACATAACTGAAAATACACAAAGAAGGTGGTATTTTGGACCTCTTATTACAGATCAGCAACGAGCTATTATTTATTTACAGGATCATAATTTCCAGACAGCTTTATCAGATAAAAATCTGAAGCCTCAGGTACTTTATGAAATATTGAAATTGAAGAGTAACAATTTAAAGTATTTTATAACAGCACAGGTAGCGCCCGGGGAATTTGAGACTTTTTTAAAATCTTTCAATGAAACTCATATTTTCGAAGAAGTTACCTTTACTGAATTCGCCCGTCAGTTTAACAAGCGGTTTGGAATAGATTTGCTTCCTTTTGTTCATCAATGGTATACTACGGACCATCCGGCTGAGCTCATGCTGGATAATGTAGAGGTCAATAGTGTCGTCGTAGATGATTTTACAAAATATCAAGTACGTTTTAAGGTATATAACCGTTCGAAGGTGGAAGGTATTTTGACGGTAAAGATAGAAGAGGGTGGAGGAGGCCAGAGAGGATTCCGTCCCGACAGGAGAGAGGCAGAAAGGAATAATAATCTTCATAATTATATTATTCCGCCACAAAGTGCCTGGGAAATAAAAATAATAAATGATGAACGGCCGGGACGTGTCAGTATAAATACAAATGTTTCGGCTAATTTGCCGAGTGAATATATGTATAACTTTTCGAAAGTAGACCGGGAAGTCACGGATACCTTATCGGGCTTATTTCCGGTGGATACACTTCTCTTTACTGGGGGGCCTGGGGAGATAATCGTTGATAATGAAGACCCCGGTTTCCATGTTTTGGAAACGAATACCCGGCATAAATTAAAAGATTTGTTCCGGAAGGAAGAGGAGGATAAATATCAAAATTTCTTTCCCTGGAAATTTCCGTCCCGATGGACGGCAGTGATCAATAGTAATTGTTATGGGAAGCCCGTTCATTCTGCTGTTTATAAGGCCAAAGGTGTAGGAGCGAATAAAGTGCAGTGGGTAACGACTATTCCGAAAGACAATTATTATGAGGTTTTTATATGGAATCCCAAATTTGAAAATTGGAATTGGAGGAGGCGTAACCGGGGGCATGAAGGGCATGCGCAGACCTATGTTGTAGGGTATGAAGAAGAGGAAGAAAATATCACGGTAGATTTGGGACAGGAAGAAAATGGATGGGTGTCTTTGGGAAATTTTTATTTCCCGGCTGGTAAAGTTTCAGTGACGCTTTCCGATAATGTTTCGGCTGGTTTTGCCATGGCTGATGCGGTGAAATTTACGTTGATAAATAAAAAGTAATCGGTGGGGAATAAATGATGAAGTAAGAAAGATGTGTTCGGCGGAAAATAATTTAATAAAGCATTAATGAAGATGGAGAGGTATAAATACACTTTATTGGTTGCCATTTTTTTGATGGGAGGAAGTTTGGTTGTTGCACAAGAGGTGTTGACATTGGATAAGGCATTGAAGATTGCCTTTGAAAATAGTCCGGCATTAGTACAAAGTAAATTGAGTTTGCGGCAAAATGAATTGAATTTGCAGGCGCAAAAGGCTTCTTTAAAATCCCAGTTTTCGCTGGATGTGAATCCGTTTTCTTATTCGCGTAGCAGTAGGTACGACAGCTATAACAGTAAATGGTATGATAGTAAAAGCATGTCTTCTTCTGCTTCTTTAGGGATTGTGCAACCGGTCAAATGGACAGACGGGACCATTTCTTTGATTAATAATGTTTCTTGGCAAGACGCTTCGAATCGTTCTTCGGGAGGAAAAAGTACGGCGTTTAATCACAATATTTCGTTGCAGATCGAACAGCCGATTTTTACTTATAACCGGACTAAAATGAGACTGAGGGAATTGGAATTAAGTTTGGAAAGTGCCCGGTTGAATTATGCAATGCAGCAATTAAATATAGAGAAAAGTGTGACGGATAATTTCTATTCCGTGTATCAACGGTTCAAAGATTTAACGATTGCCCGGGACGAGTATGCCAATCAGAAACAGAACTATGAAATTATAAAAAACAAAGTAGAGGCGGGTTTGGTGGCCAGAGAAGAATTATTCCAGGCAGAAGTTAACATGGCGAATAGCGAATCGTCTGTTTATTCGGCAGAAATCGCCTATGAAAATGCGAAAGATAATTTTAAACTTTTGTTGGGAATGTCTCTGGATGAGGATATTGCAGTGCTACCGAATACCGAAATTACTCCTATTTCAGTCAATACAAATGATGCGGTTAAATATGGCTTGGATCAGCGAATGGAACTTCGCGAACGGCGGATTACTTTAGAACGGGATGTCTTTTCGATTATAGAAGCAAAAGCAGAAAATGAATTTAAAGGAAATATAGCTGCCCGTGTCGGGCTGAATGCTTTGGGGGATAAAGTAAATAATATCTATAATAATCCCACGGATAATGAAGAGATCGGACTAACTTTGACTATTCCTATTTTTGATTGGGGAGCTAAAAAAGCCCGGGTGGAATCCAGTAAATTGGCGATGCAGTCGGATGAAGTAGAGCTGGAGGAACAGAAAAAAGAAATTGTGATTAATATCCGGCAGATATGCCGTAATTTGCCCACTCTGATCAATCAGATCGCAATCAAGAAAAAAAGTATAGAAAATGCAGAACGGACATATGAAATCAATTTGGAAAAATACAGGAATGGAAATATGTCCGGTATGGATCTGCAGCAATACCAATCTCAGTTAACGCAGGCAAAACAGGATTATACCAATGCATTAATTCAGTATAAATTAGAATTATTGAATTTAAAGGTACAATCCCTTTGGGATTTTGAAGCGAATAAATCTTATTTACCGGTAGACCTGTTAAAGTGAGAGAATGAGGGGGAAATTGAACTGTCTGTTAGTTGTTGTGGGATTCTTTTACAAGGGAGAGAAAAATTACAATACGATATAAAATAAAACACTATGAATAATTATTCTAATCTTGTGGTTGTTATTACGTTAGTCCTTGCTTTTTATGCTTGTGGAGGAGACCGGAGCAACCAATCGGCAGAGACCACGACTCCTGTTTGGGTAGAGGATGTACATTCGCGAACGATAGAGGAGTATGTTACAACGACCGGAACGGCTAAAGCCGTTAAAACCAGTGAGGTGAAATCCGAGATGAACGGTGCTTATCGGCTACAGTTGAATCCGAAGACAGGCCGGCCTTATCGATTAGGGGATATTGTGGAAGCCGGTGCTGTTATTATCCGTTTAGAAAATAAGGAATATGAGAATAATGTACAGCTGGAGAGTAAAAAATTACAGATACAGATTACCGAAAAAGAATGGGAGGGGCAGCAGAGTTTATTGGAAAAGGGAGGAACGACGGAAAAAGAGGTAAATAATGCCAAGACGTCTTTTATAAATGCCAAACTCGATTTGGAAAATGCCTATATCACCTTGGGAAAGATGGAGATCAAGGCCCCTTTCCGAGGGGTAATTGTCAATTTGCCTTATTATACTGAAAATGTGGAAGTTGCTTCTGGGTCGGTGATGTTAGGCGTAATGGATTACAGTAAGATGTATTTGGAAACACAATTCCCGGAAAATGTAATGACAAAAGTAAAAGTAGGACAAAAAGTAAAGGTGACGAATTATAATATTAAAGCGGATACTTTACAGGGTAAATTAACACAACTTTCTCCTGCTGTAAATGAGGAGACCCGTACATTTGCCGGATTCATTGAAATTGAAAATCCGGATTTGAAATTACGTCCGGGAATGTTTGCCAAAGCGGACGTGATTACGGTGAAAAAAGATTCGGTTCTTGCCGTACCCAAAGAGATTATTACTACCCGTCGGGGAAATAAAATAGTCTTTGCTGTAGATCGTTCTTCTGCTGAGGAAAAAATTATTGAAACCGGTATTAGCGATGATCAATATACAGAAGTTGTAAAAGGTTTGAATAAGGGGGAGAAAGTGGTTGTCAAGGGATATGAATGGTTAAGAAACAGAAGTAAGGTAAAAGTTATGAAATAAATAGGGAATTTTTTATAGAAAACCAGGAGAGAAGGAAATTCAGAAAATCCCTATAAAGATAAGTATCAGACGATGAATCCTATTACGAAATTTGCAGTAAAATATCCTGTAAGTGTATTGATGATTACCTTAGCGGTGTGTTTGTTGGGGATAATTTCTTACAATAAACTGGGGACAGATTTGTTTCCGGATTTAAAAAATCCGGCTTTGTATGTTGATGTTCAGGCGGGGGAAAGGCCTCCCGAAGAAATGGAAAAGCAATTTGTGGAGAATATAGAAGCTCTGGCCGCCCGTCAGGATGGGGTAAAAAATGTAAACAGTGTATGCCGGGCAGGAGCGGCTACGATTACAGTGGAATACGATTGGGATCAGGATATGGATGCTGCCTATCTGGATTTACAACGCAGTTTGTCGTCGATTTCTCAGCATGCAGAAATTACCTCTTTTCAGGTTTCCCGTTACGATGTAAATGCTGCGCCGGTGATGACGGTAGCCTTAACTCATAACGAAATCAGCGATATGAATGAACTCCGGAAAATTGCTGAAAATTATATGCGGAGTGAATTGGTGCGTTTGGACGGAGTGGCCGACATTCAGTTGAACGGACAGGAAAATGCTTATATCGAAATAAAGACAAATCCTTATATGCTGGAGGCTTTTAATCTTACAGCAGATGCAATTGCCAGTAAGATTGAAAGTGTCAATCAGAATGTTTCCGGCGGAACAATTGTAAATGAAGATATTCAGTACAGTGTAAAAGGGGTTCATCTGCTTAAAAATATTGAAGATATCAGTAATATTATTGTGGCTTTCAAACAGCCTTCTGCGGGCCAGACGGAAGAAGGACAAGCGTCTTCCAATGTAAAAGCTCCGGTTTATTTAAAAGATGTAGCGACGATACGGTCTATAAATAAGACTCCGGACAATATCGCTCGTTTTGACGGAAATCGTTGTTTAGGGATTAGTATATATAAAGAAAATAAATACAATACAGTAAAAGTGGTAGAAAATATCCAGCATAAGTTAGTAGAATTACGGAAAAGTATGCCTGGATATGAGTTTAGCATTATCAGTAATCAGGGAGAGTTTATCGGTGCCTCTATCGGGGAGGTAAAAGACTCTGCTTTGCTTGGCATTTTTTTAGCCGTTATTGTTTTGTATATCTTTCTGCGTCGTATGAATACTACTTTGATTGTAAGTGTTTCCATACCTATTTCCATTATTGCCACATTCAATTTAATGTATTTCAATGGATTGTCAATGAATATTATGACGTTGGGAGGATTGGCTTTAGGAGCGGGGATGCTGGTCGACAATGCCATTGTGGTCATGGAAAATATTTTCCGGAATCTGGAAAATGGATTGACGGCCAAAGAAGCTGCTGTAAAAGGAGCTTCGGAAGTGTCTGGAGCGATTACCTCTTCCACTTTAACTACAATAGTGGTATTTTTGCCGATTGTTTACATACAGGGAGCTGCAGGGGAGTTATTTAAAGAACAAGCTTGGACAGTTACTTTTTCCTTACTGTCTTCCCTTTTTGTAGCCCTTTTGTTTATACCCATGTTATCTTCTTATTTTGTCAAACAGAATACAAAGGAAATGAAGTCGATCCGCATCAAAGGATACGGACGTTTTGTAGGGAAATTACTAAAATATCGCTATCGGGTAGTTTTGGCAGCTTTGGTGTTAATTGTATGTAGTTATGCAAGCTTACCTTTAATCGGCATGGAGTTTATGCCGAAAGCCGATTCAAAAGAGTTGAATGTAAAACTTACTCTGGAACCGGGGACCCGATTACAGAGTACGGATTACGCTGCAGCATCGATAGAGCAGATAATCCGGAATCTGGGAGGGGAGGATATAGCATGGATGTATACATTAGTTGGTCCTTCCCATACTGATACGGAGTCCGGAACTCAGGCAAAAGAAGAAAATCAGGCGGAAATTAAAGTAAAATTGAAGCCGGCGGCAAAAATAGATGCTGATTATTTGATAATGGCTTTGGGTAAGCATGTGAGCATGCCTGAAGGAGTGGAACTTACTTATGAAAAAGAGCAATCTGCTTTGCAGACAGCTTTGGGAACGGAGGGGGCTCCTTTGGTGGTGGAGATCCGGGGAGAGGAAATCGAAATATTAGAAGAGCTATGTGTGGAGCTAAAGCAGAAATTGGGAAAAGTAAAGGGATTGTATGAAATTAATACTTCGATGGAAAAAGGTTCTCCTGAAGTGAATGTGGCTTTGGATCGTTTACGGAGTGGTATTTACGAAGTAGATATTGCTTCCGTTACTCAACAAATCAGTGAACAATTAAATGGTAAAAAGGCAGGGAGCTACGAGTCTCAGGGCGAGCCTGTAGATATTGAGATTCGGGTACCTGAAATTTCTTTGGCCGATTTACAGGGTATCGAAATTCGTCAGGGGGATAAAAAATATCGTTTGGGTGAAATTGCAGAAATTGCGGTTACAACAGCTCCTAAGGAGATGATCAGAAAGAATCAGAATCGGGTGGGGGAGGTGACAGCGATGTTGGAGAAAGATTATTCGTTAGGACGGATTACACCGGCTGTACGTGCTTGTATTGCAGAAATGGAATTTCCGGCTAAGTATTCGGCTAAAATTACAGGAGAGGAAGAAAAGCGGGCGGAGTCTTTTAATGGTTTAGGGTTTGCTCTGATCTTGTCCATTGTATTGGTATATATGGTCATGGCTGCACAGTTCGAGTCTTTGAGGCATCCTTTCACTATTTTATTGACGATTCCTTTGGCAGGAGTAGGAAGTATATTGGCCTTTTTGATTACAGGCCAAACGTTAAATATGATGGCTTTTATCGGTATTATTATGTTGGCTGGTATTGCTGTCAATAGTTCGATTATTTTGGTAGACCGTATCAATCAATTGAAAGCACAAGGATTCGCTTTAAAAAAGGCCGTTATGCAAGCTGCGCAACAACGCATCCGTCCTATTATCATGACGAGTTTGACCACCATTTTGGCTTTATTGCCCATGTGTTTTGGTTTTGGAGAAGGAGCTTCTCTCCGATCTCCTATGGCTTTAGCCGTAATTGGAGGCTTACTGACTTCTACCTTGTTGACGTTGATTGTTATCCCTTGTGTATATTATATTTTTGACCGGAAATCCGAATCTCTGAAAAGAGAAGAGGTTTAATTTTAGGGCTTTGTGCTATTTTAATTTATGATATGAACAGATTGATAAAACGGCGGGTGCTGATTTCAATGCTTTTCATCGGATTGACACTGATGGGATATTTTTCCTATCGTTTTCTTCCGATGGAATTATATCCGAATGCTGAGTTGCCTGAATTAACTGTAAATATCGGAGCTTCTACAGAATTGGACCCAAAATATATTGAAAATCAAGCGGTCATTCCGGTAGAAGGGGTAATCAGCACGATGGAGGGTGTAGAAAAGATAGAAACCCGTATATCTCCCCACAATGCGGAAATAAGAGTTACTTTTTTGAAAGGGACGGATATAAAATATGCCTATCTGAAACTGGAAGAAAAGATTAAAGCGATTTCAAAAAATATTCCGGAAGAATTCAGAACGATTGTCAACAAAGCTCCTGCCGGAATGATTAGCTCCCAATTTATGTCCCTGTCTGTATTGGGGGAGGAGGATGTAGACTATGTCCGGAATATTACAGATCAGGATATTGCTCCTGTATTGGAGAATGTAGACGGAGTCGCTGCAGTGGCGGTGATGGGGGGACGCCCAAAAAGTGTGGAGGTTATCGTAGATCAGGATAAATGTGAAGCGTTGAAAATTACCCGGTCTCAGATTCGCTCTCTTATCAGCAAAAATATGGCTGAAAAAACGTTTGCCGGTCCGGTCTATGAAAATAATAAACGATATTTTGTCAATGTTACTGCCGAATATCTGAAAACGGAGGATTTGGGAAACATTGTCGTGGCTCAAGGACCTGTCTTACTGAAAGATATTGCTGAAATAAATTTTGGTATTAAAGAAGAGGAGTCTTATTCCCGTACGAACGGTAAGGAGGTAATCACTTGTGTTTTGGCAAAATCTCCTCAAGTAAATGTAATTGAGCTTTCGGAAAAAGTCCGGAAAGAAATCAATCAGTTGAATGAAGAGTTAAAGTCTAAAGGTGTCAGTATTCAAGTGGATATGGATGTCGCAGAAACGATGAGTGACAATATCGACACGATTGTAAATTTGGGAATTACCGGAGCAATTCTGGCTATATTTATTCTTTATTTGTTTTTGCGCAACTTCAGGATTGTAACCATTATTGCTTTTGCGATACCGATTTCCGTTTTTTCTTCTTTTTATTTTTTCTATTTAGCCGGAATCACGATAAATACATTGACTCTTACGGGGATTGCTTTAGCTGTGGGGATGTTACTGGATAATTCTGTGGTGGTCATGGAAAATATTTTTCGTCTCCGGGCATCGGGAGTTTCGGGAGAAGAAGCTGCTGTGAGGGGCACAACGGAAGTCTGGAAATCGATTTTTGCGGCGACTCTCACGACCATCACTGTTTTTCTTCCTTTTTTGTTTGCCGATAATTTTATGATCAAATTAATCGGAGAACATGTGGGAGTTTCTATTATCGCTACCCTTACGATTTCTTTAGTTGTAGCTTTGTTATTGGTACCGATGGCGATTCATTTTTTTATGACCCGTCGGGAAGACCGGGTGAATTTTAGTACGCTTTCCATACATAGTCGTCCGGTACAAGTTTATATTGCTATTTTGAAGATTTGTTTGCGCAAACCGACCCAGGTCGTTTTGATTGCTTTGCTGGTTTTGGCCGCTACGGTTGCTTTATCATTGACCTTAACTTTAAATACTTTAAAGGAAATAGAGACGGATACTTTTGATGTATATATCACCTCTCCGGGAGGCTATACTTTAGAACGTACAGATGAGATGATCCGGCGGTATGAAGCGGTTTTGATGGAAGTTCCGGAAATTGACAAGATTACTGCAAAAATTTATGCGGCAGAAGCCAATATAACGATAAAGCTAAAGGAGGACTTTGAAAAGTTAGATCATAGGGACCTCAAAGAACTGAAAAATACGGTGTTGACAAAAGCCAGACAGCTTCGGATACGGGATATCAGTCTGGAAGCCAAGTCCGGAAGTGAGAATTTCCGGGGTGACGGAGGGAATGCCATGATAGGAGGAGGACAAGAGTTATTGAAACTCATGGGGTTGGGAAATCAAAGTGAAAAAATTGTAATCAAGGGACAGGATTTTGAGAAGATGGAAAATCTGGCTGAGTATTTGGAATATCAGCTTCATGATTTAGAAAATGTCAGTTATGCCTGGGTGAATACTTCCCGGGGTAAACCGGAATCCCGTATACAATTCGATCAGTATTTAATGGGTATATATGACGTTACACCAGCCGGTGTTATTACGGAATTGACCAATTTTGCCCCTGAAAATACGACGGAAATAAAATATAAAGCAGGAGAAGAAGAGTATGATATTTTGATCAAAGACAAAAAATATGCAGAGGCGGAAAAAGAAGATAAAAAGCCGGAGCGGACACTGGAGGAGTTGCGTAATTTAGTGGTCCGGAATGAGAAGGGGGCTTTGATTGAGTTGAAAAGTTTTGGAAGTATTAATCTGACGCGGGGACAAGGAAATATCAGCCGGGTGAATCAGGATAAGGAAATAGAAGTCAGTTACCGTTTTACCTCGGATGTAAATGAATCCAAAGAGTTTTTAGAAACTGCCCGGCAGGAAATTGATGAATTGGTACAACGGACGGATATTCCGGCAGGTTTAGCCATAGAAGTAGTACACGAAGAAGAGGAGACACAGGAGTTTACTTTTTTAATACTGGCAGCTTTCGTCGTGATATTTATGATCTTGGCTTCCGTTTTTGAATCGCTCAGTGCTCCTGTCGTTTTGATGTTTTCTATTCCTTTAGCCGCTATTGGTTCTTTGTTGGCTTTGCTTTTTACCAGTAATTCGGTCATGAATGCGAATGTCATGACAGGTTTTATCATATTGATCGGTATTGTGGTAAATAACAGTATTATATTGATTGACTATACTTCCTTATTGAGACGGCAGGGGAACCGGAGACAGCGGGCTTTAATTATTGCCGGGATTTCCCGTTTGCGACCTATTTTGATTACGGCCATCACGACTATTGTGGCCATGTTACCTTTAGCTCTTGGTAAGGGGGAATTTGTCGCTGGATTAGGAGCTCCTTTTGCCATTACAGTGATAGGAGGATTGACCATGAGTACTTTGTTGACTCTGGTGATTATTCCAACTTTATATTCCGGTTTGGAAGATGCCTTGAAGCGTTTGCGGAGCCAGCGTATCGGCATGAAGGTTTTGCAAGGAATCTTGTTTCTGGGGGCTGTTTTTGTCATTTTTATATTTGTTGATGCTTTATTGTGGCGCATTGCTTATCTCGTGATAGCAATTATTCTGATACCAGGAGTGACTTGGTTCATGGAAAGCAGCCTCAGGAGAGCCAACAGTCATATTATTCCGGAAAAAGAAGAAATACGGATACAAATACGAAATCTGGTCAAAATATACGGAAGGCCGGGGGAATTTAAGAGAGAATGGAAGTCGGGTTTACGTATCCGGCAGCGTTTGGGATTAGAAAAACATTTTTTGCATTGGAGAGATATGCGGGCATTGATCTGGCTGGTGCCTTTCAGTATCTTTTTATTCTATTTCGTTTATTGTTATCAAACCCTTATTTTCTGGGCGTTGTTTTTTGCTGTAGGAGCTTGGTTATTGGTCCTTCAAATCGGGCGGATGTTTCAGGAAATGGTCTATTTTCATTCCTTAAAGAAAACCGGACGCATTTTGGATATTTTTTTCTTTGGGTGGTATTATATTTCCCCTTTTATTTCCCTGTGTTGGGCTATTGTAAAATTTCAGAACAGTGGAGGAGCGATTTTGTTGGGTATAGTATGGTATGCTGGAATTTTAGTAAAATATTTATCCGATCGTATTCATAAATATAATATCAATATCGATTTGATTGAGGGGAGCTTCAGGGGTATTCGGAAAGGTTTTTACCGTATGGCAACAAAGGTTCCTTGGATAGGTTACCGGAAAGAACCATTTAAGGCTTTAAATGCGGTATCTTTGGATATACAGACAGGTATGTTCGGTTTGTTGGGACCGAATGGAGCCGGAAAGACGACATTGATGCGTATTATTTGCGGTATTTTTGAACAGAGTTACGGAAAAATTTTTATCAATGGCATCGATACGCAGTTGAAACGGGAAGAATTACAAGGGCTGATAGGATATTTGCCTCAGGAGTTCGGAACTTATGAAAATTTGACTTCCTGGCAGTTTCTGGAATATCAGGCGCTTTTAAAAGGAATTTATGATCAGGATGTCCGGCGAAGGCGTGTCCGGGAAGTATTGGAAGCTGTACATATGTATGAAAACAGGGATAAGAAAATCGCCGGCTTTTCCGGAGGTATGAAACAACGGATCGGTATTGCTCAGACTTTGCTTCATCTACCCCGGATTTTGGTTGTAGATGAACCCACTGCCGGCCTTGATCCCAGGGAAAGAATACGCTTTAGAAATCTGTTGGTAGAATTGTCCCGGAACCGGATTGTGATTTTCTCTACTCATATTATTGAAGATATTGCCAGTTCTTGTAATCAGGTGGGTGTCATTAACAAAGGTTCCTTAAAATATTGTGGTACTCCTTCGGAAATGGTACGGATTGCAAAAGATGTGACCTGGGTATTTGAGATTCCGACGGAGGAATTTGCTCAGTTGCCCGCTGATTTATTGATTGTACACCATATCCGTTTAGGGGAGAACATCCGGGTGAGATGTCTTTCAGAGACACAGCCTGTTCCGAATGCCGTACATACGAATCCGGTGCTGGAAGATTCATATTTATGGCTTTTGAGAGGCGTAAAGCTCGCAAACCGTGAAGAAATTATCACACAGTAGGGAAAAATGTTCAGGAAATTGAATCTGTTAATTGGAGAAAGATGAAAAAATATTTTTGGAATAATCTGGCTCGTTTAACCTATTATAATATCAAAATTATTTTTGGGAATAAGTTTGTATATTTTATGCTCAGTGCGGTGTTGTTTTACGTGTTGACTGTATTTATTAATTTATTGACTGAAGCCGATATTACAGAAGCTAAGGGATTTAATATGCTCTTGATTCCTTCGGTGCTCTTAATTTTTTATCCGATGTGCTTTGGTATACAGAACGATCAGGATGCTAAAATTATAGAAATTATTTTTGGAATACCGAATTACCGCTATAAAGTCTGGTTGTTTCGTTTATTAGTGGCTTATGCGATTTGCTTTGGCATTACTTTAGGCCTGGCTTTTTTGACCGATTGGTTACTGGTAGAAGTCCCTCCGGTAGAATTGACCTTACAAGTGTTGGTGCCTGTCTTTTTTATCGGGATGCTTTGTTTTTTCTTGAGTACCGTTATAAAAAACGGGAATGGTACAGCTGTCGTCGTTATAATTTTAGGATTGATCTTCTTTATTCTGGACAAGGTGTTGGAAGTCAGTAAATGGAATATTTTTTTAAACCCTTTTGATATTCCTTTGGATAAGAATCCTGCTATTTTTTTTCAAATTTTATGGTATAACCGGATTATTTTAGGGATTGCTTCTCTTGTTTGTTTATTGGCAGGGCTTTATAAAACCCAAAACCGGGAAAAATTTATCTAGCTGAAGCTGAAGTTAAAAATTTTTATTTTATACCTGTGCGTCCGAGTTTTTCATTAAGTTTAGCCCGGATGCGGTTAATCGTACTTTTTTTGATGATCCAAGGGAGGATTTCGTTGCTTTTACCACTATTCTGGAGTTCAAGAATTTTATTGTCGGCTTCCCGGGTCATAATTTCCAGGCGTCTCATTTTGTAATTGTCGACAATCTTGGGTAGTAATTCCGACAATACCGTTTCTTCTTTGAGAGCAGTGCTATCGCCTGTCCACATTTTACTTAACTCATAAGGTTCACTAAGGATACTTGCTACGGTACTACTGATTTGTGGGTTGGTGTGGCCGCTGAAGAATTTTGCAGGAATAAATCCGGCCGTTTTGTAATGTATCCGGTATTCCTTTTGAATTTCACACAAACCGGGATGAAACAATTCCAGGTCGTCTTCCGCCAGTTCTTCTATAATGTATTCTCCTACGCTTACAGAATAAGGAAATCCGTTACGGGAATCTTCATAAAGTTCCTGATTTCCGAAAAGAAGTAAATAACGGATCAGTACCATTTCCTCTGTTTCGCATAAATTATCGGTAGACGCCGGCGTGGGAGGTGTTTTTTTTACACTGGGGTTTAATTCATGCCGTACGATGTAATTGTAATGAGCCGCTTCTGCATTTTTACCTGTCCGGATCCGGGCGATTTCGTTGTATAATATGCTTTCTTCCACCTGCATTTGAGTGGCTGTTTCACGAATATACACAGAACGGGTGATATTATCGGGAATAAGGGATATACTCCGGACGATATCGGTAATGAGACGGGCTTTTTCGATAGGATCGCTTCCGGCTTGTCCTAAGAGTAAACGGGTTTTAAAATTGATAAAGTCTGTTTCGTGTTGGGCAATATAATCTGATAATTCCTGAGGCGAACGGGATTGGGAAAAAGAATCCGGATCTTCGCCATCCGGAAGGAGCACCACTCTTACATTCAACCCTTCTTCTAGTACCAGATCAATTCCCCTTAAGGAGGCTTTTATTCCGGCAGCATCTCCATCGTAAATAATCGTCACATTCGGAGTAAGCCGTCGGATAAGCCGTATTTGTTCTATCGTCAGAGAGGTGCCGGAAGAGGCTACCGTATTCTCTATTCCTTTGCGGTGAAAAGAGATAACATCCAGATATCCTTCTACCAAATAACAACGATTGTGTTGCACAATGCTTTTTTTGGCAAAATAAATTCCGTATAAAGTACGACTTTTGTGGTAAATTTCAGATTCCGGGGAGTTCAGGTATTTAGCGCTTTTTTTGTCATTCGTCATAATCCTGCCTCCAAAAGCGATAATTTTTCCGGCAATATCCCGGATAGGGAAGATCACCCTAGCCCTGAAGCGGTCGAAAAGTCCTTTTTCAGATTCAATTGTCAAACCTGTCTTTACCAGATATTCCTTTTTATAGCCGCTAGAAAGAGCAGATTGAGTAAGACCGTCCCATTTTTCAGGACAATATCCCAGACCGAATTTTTCTATGGTAGTGAGGTCCAAACCTCTTTTATGTAGATAACTTAATCCTACCGATTTCCCTTCATCAGTATGGAGCAATTGATCTACGAAGAATTGCTCGGCATAATTCGTGACGATCAGCATACTTTCCCGTTCGCTTTTTTCTTTTTTCTCTTCCTCGCTCAGTTCCTTTTCTTCTATGGTGATGTTGTAACGGGCAGCCAGATAACGTAAAGCTTCCACATAGGACATTTGCTCGTGTTCCATAATAAAATTTACGGCATTTCCTCCTTTACCGCAACCGAAACATTTGTATATACCTTTGGCCGGAGATACGGTAAATGAACCCGTTTTTTCATTATGAAAAGGACAACAACCGACATAATTTACTCCTCTTTTTTTGAGATGTACGAAGTCTGAAACAACTTCATAAATGTCTGCTGCATCGAAAATTTTCTGTATGGTTGCCTGATCTATCATAATGCAAATTTATAATAAAAAACGTAGTATTGTATTCATTCAAAAGTTTTAATATTCAAAGAATGTAAGGAGAGAAGGGAGCTTTGCTTTGGTAGAAAACCTCTTTTACCCGTAAAATAGGTATAGATTTATACTTTTGAATATCCGGGTATTTTTTGGCTTAATAGCTATTTTTAACACTTAAGATGATATTGTGTACTTTAATTTCTTTAATTTTGCGCCCTAGGAAACGAAAAATATGAAAAACGTTTCCATTTCTAAAATGTTTCATTTCGATTAAGAAAGGAGAATAAGGTATGAATTTTTCCAAAGAAGAATTATTAGCGAATATTTCAGATTTGTTTCTGACTTATGGTTTACGCAGTACTTCTATGGAAGATATCTGTAATTATTTGAAAATATCGAAAAAGACCCTTTATCATATTTTTGAGAACAAAGATGATGTGGTAGAACAGGTAATGTTGTATCGGCTTGAAAGTATTCGAAAAAGAACTACCCCCAAAAAGATTTCGAAAATAGGCCCGGTTCTGGTGGTATACGACATAAAGAAGCATATTATAGAAAACTTGAATAGCCGTATGCCTGCAAATTATTTTGATTTAAAGAAATATCATCCGGAGGTAGATAAAAAAATCCGGACGGAAAAAGATAAAATAATGAAATCCGTTTTGAAAGGTGTGCTATGCGTGGGGATAGAAGAGGGTTTTTTTAAAAAAGAGGTGGATATGGAATTGCAGATGTTGCTTTTAAATAGGCAGCTCAGTTTTTTAGAGGAGTTGGAACGGCCTTTGGATACAGATTATCCGGTTCCCTTGCTGATCTCAACCATTGTGGATAATTTTATTTTATCTATATCGACAGAACGAGGAAGAAAAGAATTTGAAAATATAAAGAAAGAAGAAAAAATTTAAAGAAATAAAAAAATGAAGGTATAAAAGGTTGAAAAAAACAGCTTATGAGAAGATGGCATAAATTTTGTCAGGAATTTAAAGTATTTTGTGTTTGCTTGTAATTAACATAAATTGGTGAGATGAAAAGATTTATTTTAGTTGTAATGATTGTTTTTATGATACCTTTTTTAGCGGGAGCTCAGGAGGTACAAGAATTATCGCTTCGGAAAGCGATAGAATATGCGGTAGAGCATAATAAACAGTTACAAGTTTCCCGGAAGGATATTGATTTATATAGACAGAAAGTTCGGGAATCTGTTTCGCAGGGGCTTCCTCAGGTAAATGGTAGTTTGGATTACAGTACGAATTTCGGGTATAAAATGAATTTCGGTGGGTCTGCCATCAAAATGAAGGACCAGTCCAATGTGGGGGCAACCTTGTCACAATTGATTTTTAGCGGACAGTGGATATTGGGCATACAGACCAGTAAGATTGCCGAACAGATTGCAAATCAGCAAGTGAATATTACGGAATTGGATATCAAAGAAAACATATTCAATACGTATTACGCTATTCTGGTGAGTGAGCGTTTGCGGGATATTATTAAGCAGAATCTGGAGAATATGGATCAGATATACCAGCATACTAAAAATATGTATGATGCCGGTACAGTAGAGATTACAGATGTCGATCAGATCCGGATCAATGTAGGGCAATTAAAAAACAATTTGTTAGCATTGGACCGGAATGTAGAAGTGAATTATAATCTTTTGCGTTTACAATTGGGATTACAGGCAGAAAACCCGGTTCGGTTGACAGATCCTTTGGAAAGTTTTTTAGGACAAGAAGATTATGTAAAATTAGCGGTAAAGCAATTTGAAATTAATAACAACCCGGAATTTCAGTTGATGCAGACTCAGGAAGAACTGAGTAAAAAAATGGTCGGTTTGCAGAAATGGACTTTTGCTCCGACGATCACGGGTACTTATTCTTATAATTATAAATTATTGAAACCGGATTTTGATATGAGCCCTAAGCATTCGGCTGTGATATCGATGGATATTCCTATTTTTTCCGGTCTACAGCGTAAGGCTCAGTTAGAGCAGGCTAAAATAGAACTGGAACAGACTTCTCTCAACAAAAGTTTGCTGGAAGATCAGTTGTATGTAAATGAAAAACAGTATAAATACGAATTAAAAAATGCTACTGAAAATTATTATTTGCAGAAAGAAAATATTCAGGTAGCCAAACGGGTTTTAGAGAATATTCAGCGAAAATATGAATTTGGAGCCGTATCCAGTCTGGATTTGACGCAAGCGAATAATAATTATCTGGAAGCAGAAAATAATTATACCAATGCTTGCTTGACTTTATTACAGGCAGAAACGCAATTAGAGAGATTATATAACAGTCTGACTTATTAAGAAATAATAATTATAAATACTATGATAAGGAATATCATTTTTACGCTATTGGCCATTACACTGGTGATGGGATGCTCGTCGAAAAAGAAAGACATGCAAAAACAAGAAACTGCAGAGGCTATCCCGGTGAAAGTAATGAAGTTGGAAAAAAAGAATATTGCGAAGACATTGGATTATACTGCTACTTTGCAGGCGGATGAGCAGGTGTATTATGCTCCGGCTGCCACAGGGCGTATTGGAAAGATATATGTGGAAGTCGGGGACCGTATTAGAAAGGGACAGTTATTGGTTGAAATGGATCCGACAAATTTACGTCAGGCAGAAGTGCAGTTGAAGAATTTAGAGACAGAGTATAACCGGGCGGTTAAATTGAATGAAACCGGGAGTATTTCGAAACAAGCTTATGATGCGGCGGTGACGAATTATGAAGTTGCAAAATCCAATTTTGATTTCTTAAATGAGAATACAAAAATGTTGGCTCCTTTCGACGGCATTGTAACCGGGAAGTATTTTGAGGATGGGGAACTTTATACAGGTGTAGCTATGGGAGGTGCTGCGAAACCTTCTATCATTGCTATTGAGAAGATTAATCCTTTAAAAGCATATGTGAATCTTTCCGAACAGTATTTCCTTTCGGTAAAGAAAGGTACTCCGGTAGAATTGAAGAGCAATATTTTCCCCGACCGTACTTTTAATGGAATGGTTAATATTGTCTATCCGACAATAGATCCTGCTTCCCGTACTTTTACGGTTGAGGTAAAGATTCCGAATAAGGATGAGGCTCTTCGGCCGGGAATGTATGGAACGATTAATTTCTTTATCGGAGAAACGGAAACGGTAGTGGTTCCGGCTCTTGCAGTGTTGAAATTGCAGGGAGCAAATAACCGCTATGTATTTTTAAACAAAGAGGGGAAAGCTAAGCGGGTGGATGTTACACTGGGACGTCGTTTTGAAGATCAGGTGGAAGTCATCAGCAATGAGATTGGGGAAGGAGATGAATTGGTCGTTGTGGGACAAGGCCGGCTTGTAGATGGGAGTTTACTTTCTATCGTAGAGTAGAAAGAATAATCTTTAATTTTTAAATTTTAATTCAGAAACATGAGTATATATAATACAGCGGTAAACAAGCCTATTTCCACACTGATGGTGTTTTTGGCTATACTGGTGCTGGGCGTGTTTTCCTATGTTCAGTTGCCTGTAGATCAATATCCGAAGATGGATCCGCCTTATATTACGGTAATGGCTACTTATCCAGGAGCTAACGCCTCGGATATTGAGGAAAATGTGACGAAAATATTGGAAGACCAATTGAATTCAGTGGATGATCTGAAAGAATTGACTTCTACTTCCTATGATAATTTGGCTGTCATCTCCTTGGAATTTGAGTGGGAAGCTAATTTGGACGAAGCTTCTAATGACGTACGGGATGCTGTCGATAAGGCTATGAGTAATTTGCCCGACGATATCGATCGGCCGACTATTATGCGTTTCAATACCTCTATGATGCCTATTTTGATTTATGCAGTGACAGCACAGCAATCCTATCCAGGCTTGAATAAGATTTTGGACGATAAATTAGTGACCCGTTTGAACCGGGTGGATGGAGTTGCCTCCGTAACTTTGGCCGGAGCACCGGAACGGGTGGTATATGTGGAGGTCGACCCGAATCAGATGGATGCCTATAATTTGACACTGGAACAGGTCGGTAATAAAATTTTAGCTGAAAACAAGGACGTTCCTTCCGGTAATGTGAAGATGGGATTGTCAGACTATACCCTTCGGGTAGAAGGAGAATTTGAAGAGAGCGACCAGATCAAAGATATTGTATTAGGGACTCAGAACGACAAAACTATTTATCTGCGTGATATTGCTAAAGTACGGGATACTTTGAAAGATATTACTTTGGAGCAATCTATCAACCGGGGAAGAGGCGGTGTGTTGCTGATTACCAAGCAGACCGATGCCAATGCTGTGCAAATTGCGAAACAAGTGAAGAAAGAATTGGCTATCGCTCAAAAAGATTTACCTACAGATATCAACTTTGAGATTATTGTGGATAATTCCGATTTTATTGTGAAGTCTATCAATAATCTGCAGGATTCTTTGATGTATGCCTTAATCTTCGTCGTATTGGTGGTATTCCTCTTTTTAGGACGTTGGCGAGCTACGTTTATCATTGCTTTGACTATCCCGATTTCGTTGATTGTTGCTTTTATTTATTTGTTTGCGACCGGAGAATCGTTGAATGTGATATCGTTGTCTTCGCTTTCTATAGCGATCGGTATGGTCGTGGATGATGCCATTGTAGTGTTGGAAAACGTAACGAAACATATTGACCGGGGAAGCCGGCCGCGGGAAGCTGCTAAATACGGTACAAATGAGGTATGGTTGTCCGTAATTGTGACGACATTGGTGACAGTGGCCGTATTTTTCCCACTGACATTGGTAACCGGAATGACGGGTATTTTGTTTAAACAATTAGGGTGGATCGTATGTATCACCGTGTGTACTTCTACAGCTACAGCTATTTCCTTAACTCCGATGTTGTGTTCCCAGCTGCTGAAGATACAGGAAGTGAAGGATAATGGGAAGTTTAGTTTTTATGCGTTTGTTACCCGTTCGTTGGATAAACTGGATGCCTGGTATGAACGGTTAATTCGTTGGGTACTTACCCATAAAATATTCGTTATTTCATTGATGTTGGGTATATTTATCGGTTCTTGCAGCATGATGCGGTATATCAAAACAGACTTTATGCCTCAGAACGACCAGGGATCTATGTCTGTTTATGTAAAGATGCAGACCGGTCAGCGGGTGGAGGAATCGAAACGGGTAGCTTTCGATATTGATTCTGTCATACGGACTGAGATTCCGGAAGTTACCATTATCAACCTTTCGTATGGTAGCGAGGAGGAAGCTTCTTTTGCTTCTATGATGAACTCTACCGGTAATAATATTTTAAATATGCGGGTGAGGGTGAAAGACGTGAAAGAGAGAGACCGGGATATATTTGTAATTGCCGACCAATTGCGGGATATATTGAAACGTTTTCCCGATATTCTGGAATATACGGTTTCTACTTCCAGTAATTCCATGACCAGCAATACGGTAGATATTGAAATAATGGGTCACGACTTTGATATGACAAGTCGTTTGGCAAATGAGATTGCAAATAAAGCGCGTCAGATTCCGGGGGCAGAAGATATTAAGATCAGCCGGGATAATGATAAACCCGAAATGCGCGTCTATTTGGACCGGGATAAATTGGCCCGTCATGGTTTGACTACTACGGAAGTCGGAAATGCTTTGAGAAATCGTATTTATGGTTACCGGAACAGTAAGTTTAAAGAAGATGGGGAAGAATACGATATCATTGTCCGCTTTGAAGAAAAATATCGTTCGTCTTTGACGGAGTTGGAAAATATTCTGATTACCGACGGAAAAGGAGAAAAAGTCCGTCTGAAAGAGTTAGGAGAGATCAAGGAATATTATTCTCCACCTAATATCGAACGGAAGAGTAAGCAGCGGATGTTGAAAGTATCTATTAGTCCTAAAGCAGGAGTAGCCATGGGAGAAATTGCAACAGCTGCCCAACAAATGCTCGATAATTTGGAAGATGTGCCGCAGGAAGTAAGCTTATATATCGGAGGTGGATATGAAGATCAGCAAGAGTCGTTTAGCTCTTTGTTTATGTTGTTGTTGCTTTCTTTGATGCTGGTATATATTGTGATGGCCGCTCAGTTTGAATCGTTTAAGATGCCGTTTATTATTATGTTGTCTATACCTTTTGCATTTTCCGGAGTGATTCTGGCTTTGCTGATCACTCGTACCACCTTGAGTGTAATTGCAGCTTTGGGGGCAATTATGTTGATCGGTATTGTGACGAAGAACGGTATTGTATTGATAGACTTTATCAATTTGATGAGGGAGCGGGGTGTTCGGCTTTACGATGCTATTGCTCAGGCTTGTCGTTCTCGTTTACGTCCGGTTCTGATGACTTCTTTAACCACCATTTTAGGTATGGTGCCTATGGCATTGAGTGTAGGGGAAGGTTCTGAAACCTGGCGTCCGATGGGTGTTGCCGTAATCGGAGGTATGGTATTTTCTACCATTATTACCTTGTTGATTGTACCGGTGGTATATGCTAGTATGGATAAGAGCGGTAGCCGGGATAAGAAAAAGGCTCTCAGCAAGCAGTTTAAGTTTATGAGTGATTTTGATCCGGAAAAGGATCTGCCTAAAAAGTAAAATAATGGTGAGGTTGTCTAAAAGGGGGAAGTATTCCCTTTGAGACATCCTTATTTTCCATCTTTGGATGATTCAAAAGAAAATTGTAAAATATGAAAGCAGTATTTATCGTATATAATCAAGCCCTTACGGAGCGTGTCGCTTATATATTGGATCAGCTTCAAATCAAAGGTTTTACACAATGGCCTTTGGTAAATGGAGCCGGAACAATGACGGGCGAGCCGCGAATGGGATCTCATACCTGGCCGGAAATGAACTCTGCTACGATGACTATCGTAGAAGAAGAAATGGTGCCTTTGATCTTAAAATATGTCGAAAAATTAGATAATGTAAATAAAGAAAACGGTATCCGGGCTTTTGTCTGGGATATTACACAGATGTATTGATTTTTTCTTTTAAAAGAGGAAATTGTCAATAGAGCCTGTTTTTGAAGATGAAAGAATTGTGCTTCGGGAATAAATGGAAATTTGGGATTAAATTTTATTAGTCGCAACCGGAGACTTGCCAATCGGGAATTGTCAGATAAACGTTAATCGGACACAGACCTTTCATCGGAAAGACAGGCTTTTTATGGGATTGTTTTCTGCCGGAAGATTCTCTTGCTGGAGTTTCCGGAAAAGCACAATGCGGTAATTGCCGCAATCTATGGAATGATCTTGGGGAAGTAGCGGGGGCAAGGCAGGATTACGGCGTATGTCTTTATTACGAAGAAATAAAATGAAATTTTCTCTTTGAGCTATTTCCGGAATTTCGTAAATTCTTATTTCTTTTACTTCTGTTTTTAGGTAAACATCCATATTTTCTCCGCTGCGGAAATTGTAATAATAGTAGTGATCAATATTTTGTTGGGCTGCTATTTGGGCTGCTTCCCGGCATATTTCCCGGAAGCCGATATAAGGATTGAGATGGGGAATATAAAACCCTCCGATAAAAATAACCAGAATAATTCCTCCGGCCAGACTTCTGATGGCGTATAGTATTTTTTTCCGGTACAGGTAATACAAAGATAAAAGGGCTGCTGCTGATAATAAGAAAATAGCGATTTGTAAAGAAACGGGATAATGCCATTCTGTCTGTGTGATAAAAAAATAAGAAGCTGGAAGTGACAATGCGAACAAGAGGGCCGGTACGGCGATAGTAAAAGAAACGGTCCGTTCGAAAAAACGCTTTAGTAATAGGATCGTTAATCCGGCAAAAAAGGGGAATATCGGTAAAAGGTAAATATCTAATTTACTGCTGAATAAAGAGAGGAGAAGAAAATTTGCAACAAGAATTGTCAGAAAGAATTTTTCGATATTGCTTTTCAATTGTCTTTTCCACAGAGCGATGGCCGGGACAAAAATATAAAGTAACGACCAAGGGGCTAAGGCATACCAGATCGTGGTGAAATAATAATAAAAAGGTTCCTTGTGGTGAAACGAATCCATCGCCCGGTCTAATGTTTGGTGAAAAACGAGGTTGTAAAGATAATCGGATCCTCCTTCCCAATAAACTCCTAAAAACCATACGCTGCACAGGCCGACAAGGATAAACCATTGCAGAAAACCGAAATAGCTGAAAAAAGTTTTTCCTTCTTTTTGGTATAACAAAAAGACTAAAATGGAGAAGAAAGGAATGATAAGTCCGAGAGGACCTTTGGTGAAGAGAGCCAGAAATATATAAAGAGGTAAAAGTACTTTTGCTCCTTTACCGGCTTGACCGGTATACATGCGATAAAAAGTATACAGGGCAAGGAGGATAAAAAGAGACATCAGCATATCCATTCGAAGCACAATAGCGGAGCCTGCGAATAATCCCGTAGTTATAAGCATTAAACTGAAGGTAAATAAATAATTTGAGGGAATATAAGGGCTTAACCATTTTTCCATAACGTATAGAATGAGGAGAGCCGGTATAAACGAAAATAGACCGAGAAGAAGCATACTATGATGGCCCAGAAGTTGTTTACAAAGCATGATAAGCCATAAATACAGAGGGGGCTTATCCGTATAAATTGAACCTTCGTGTGTAAAAGTTAAATAGGTTCCGGATCGTAAGGCTTCGTCAGCAATACTTAAGTATTTGAGTTCATTATTCGGAGTAAAATCTCTGAAATAAAGTAAGGGTAAAAATACAATAATCAGCAGAATATATTTTGAAACTTTTTTCATGCCTTTCTCATCAGGTTCAAATAAGAAGACAAGCTGGGCGGATTGTAGATAATTTCTATTTTATCTTTCTTCTCCCTTACAAGGATCTATTTTATCTTCTTATTTTTAATTATGCTTCTCATATCATAAACAATATTAAAAGGCTAACGAAATTGTAAGGTGAATGTTGCAAAAACTTTGCCTTAAATAAATTTGTTTTTGTTAAATTATGAATAAAAGAGTAGACTGGTTTTAAATTGATTTCCTGAGGAAATGCCTATCTGCTGCGTATAGGTAAACCTTTGATTCGGGTAAAATAACTGTTCACTATTAAATTTTTGTCAGGAATAAATTTTCAACAATGGGGCACTAAGAAAGGTTGTTCGGCAATGCATTGTTCACCAAGGCCGGTCTTTCAAATCTACCTTTATAATAAAATAAACATTTTCTTCATCTGAGGGTGTTGAAGAATAATTTGTAGCACTACAGATTTTTTATACTTTTGTTTTATCTATCGGAAAGAATAGAACCTGCGCTTGAAAAATTTATAAGGAATTGAGTATGTTTGACAAAAAAGGTTTTCATTTTCTGTTTATAGGAATAATTTGTTTTTTTACCTTCTTCATTCATAATCCCGTCATTTATCCGGATATTATGGAATCCCGTAATTTGGTTACGGCTCGTGAAATGGTGGAATATAATAATTGGTTAGTACCTACCATGAATGGGGATTTGCGGTTGGAAAAACCGCCTTTGCCTACCTGGGTAGCCGCCGGCATGGAATTTCTCTCCCCTGATAATATCCTTTTACAACGGGCTGCTGCGGGGATTATAGCTACTTTACTAGTCTTTTTCCTTTATTTCCTATCCGTAAAACTCACGCGTAGCCGACTTTATGGCTTAATGGCGGCCTTGATTTTATGTACTTCTGTCAATATTATTCTTATGGGACGGACCGCTACTTGGGATATTTATTGTCACAGTTTTATGCTGGGAGCCATTTATTTTTTATTCCGGGGATTTGAGGAAGAGGGGCCTCGCTGGAAAGATTTTATCGGAGCAGGTGTCTTGATGGGGCTTTCCTTTCTGGGAAAAGGACCGGTTTCTTTTTATGCCTTACTACTTCCCTTTTTGATTTCTTACTTTGCCATTTACCGGCCTTCTGTGCGGAAAAAAGGAGGACCGATTCTGATTATGGTACTGCTTTGCCTGGTGATCAGCCTTTGGTGGCCTGCATATTTGTATGTATACCATCGGGATATGGCGCTTTATATCGCCGATAAGGAAAGTACTGCCTGGTTGCAACACAACGTGCGGCCTTGGTATTATTATTGGAAATTTTTTCTGGAATCAGGGATCTGGTCTTTGTTTTTATTGACGGCTTTAATTTGGCCGTATTGGAAACGGCGGATGAGTTTAAAGAAAGAGTATGCACTTACCGTAAGTTGGACTTTAACTATCTTGATTCTATTGTCTTTCTTGCCCGAAAAGAAAAGCCGTTATTTACTGCCGATATTGATACCCGGGGCTATGGTCGTGGCCCATTTATTTTACTTTTGGGTGGAAAAAATCCGAATGCATTTGTTATCCCGTAGCGATAAAATCATTTTTAAAATCAATGCATTTTTGATTTGCTTAGCTGTTGTTGCTTTACCGGTGGCTGTATATTTACTGTTTTATTCAGAAGGGTTAATGAGCACGGCTTTATTCATCGTGATAACATTGCTTTTTATATGGGTGTTGTGGTTTTTGATCCGTTCTGCTTGGAAAGTACGTCCTTTATCTTTTTTATGGGGAATCGTTTTTCTCTTTTTGATGGTCGAAATAAGTTTAATGCCTTTTATTGCTCATCTATTTAATAACCGGGAAATGAAAAGTATCCGGGAAGTGCGTAATATCGAAGAATTGAATACTTTGCCTTTTTACTATCCTTTAGGCGAGGAGTTGAGGATAGAATTGGTTTATGAGGCGGGAAAACGTATTTTACCTTTGGATTTAAAAAATGATTCTCTTGTACGGGAATGTCTTCCTTTTGTGTTAGTATCCCGGGAAAAAGCAGAGAATATTTTGAAGACAGATACGACAAACCGGTTGCAGCTGGAGCAAATCGATGTATATGATGACAATCATCGTCCCAAGGGAACCCGTTGGTACTCCGATTTGTTTGTACGCTATGTCACCAAAATAGAGGCAACTAAATAAGAAGCTCAGGGAATACGCCTTCAAATTTCCCCCCAGAGGGACGGACCTTTTTTGCGAAAAACAGAAAGCTCTCTGCATCAATCTTCATCATAATATGAAAATTACACAGTAGGGCACGTCCCTACTGTGTAAAACGAAAGAAATTTTTCTTGGGTTTATGTATGACACCTTCCTTTGTCGCAGGGAATAAAAAAGCACCTCAATGAGGTGCTTTTCTTTTAAAATTCATCACTTACCAAACTGGTTGCGGGTATTTTATTTCAATACTTTCCGGACAGCCTTGTTTAGTCGTTCAAAGTGTATCTTACAAAGCCTGTAACAGTCAAGTCTTTGTCATTACTTTGAATATACGCTTTTACTGTTTGTTTTGCTTCTTTAATGAAGGCTTGATTCATCAAAGTGGATTCCTGGAAGAATTTATTCAAGCGACCTTGAGCAATCTTTTCCAGCATGTTTTCCGGTTTACCTTCTTCGCGGGCTTTTTCTTTACCGATTTCCAGTTCGTGAGCGATAACGCTTTCCGGTACATCATTTTTATCGATAGAGATAGGGTCCATAGCGGCAACTTGCATTGCTACATCTTTTTTCACCTGCATATCGGCCGGTTTGTTGAAACCGACAATAGTAGCCAGCTTATTTCCGGGGTGGATATAGGCTATAGCATCTTCGGCTTCTAATTTTCCGTAAAAACTCAATTCCAGTTTTTCTCCGATGATACCGGTTTGTTCTGCTATTTGATCAGCGATACTTCTGCCGTCTAATTTTAATGCCAGTAAGCTGTTCAGGTCGGCCGGCATATTTTCCAGAGCGGTTTTCAGAATTTGTTTTGTAAAATTGATAAAGTTTTCATTTTTAGCCACAAAGTCTGTTTCGCAATTAAGGCTTACTAAAACACCTTTTTTCCCCTCCACTGCTGCCAGAACGCAACCTTCTTTTGCTTCTCTGTCAGCCCGCTTACTAGCTACGATAAGACCTTTTTTGCGGATGATATCAACTGCTTTATCGAAATCGCCTTCAGCCTCCTGAAGCGCATGCTTACAATCCATCATCCCTGCATTTGTTGCGTGACGCAACTTCATCACATCAGCTGCTTTTATTTCCATTTTAATACGTTTTTGAGTTTTTGACTTTTGATTGGATTATCACAGTAATCTGAAATCTCAAATCGTAAATAGTTTATTCTTCAGTAGCTTCTTCTACTTCTTCATTCTTTTCTTCTGCTACTGTTTCTTCCTCTTCTTCTTCTGCAGTTACTTTTTCTGATTTTTTAACAACAGGTTTTTTGTCCCCTTCTTTTTCTCTTTCAGCTTTCCGTTCGTTCAGACCTTCTTTAATCGCTTCGGCTACTTTGTCTATAATCAGTGAGATAGAAGTAGAAGCATCGTCATTACAAGGGATAACGAAATTGATATTGTCCGGGTTAGAGTTGGTGTCTACCATAGCAAATACAGGAATTCCCAGTGTATTGGCTTCTTTGACAGCGATGTATTCTTTCATAACATCTACTACAAAAAGAGCAGCTGGAAGACGGGTCAAATCAGCAATACTTCCTAAGTTTTTATCCAGTTTTGCACGTTGACGGGCAATCTGCAGTTTTTCTCTCTTTGACAAATGATCGAAAGTTCCGTCTTTTTCCATCTTATCGATGGTGGTCATTTTTTTCACAGCCTTCCGGATTGTCGGGAAGTTGGTCAGCATTCCGCCCGGCCATCTTTCTGTAACGTAAGGCATATTAATATTGGAAATTTTTTCTGCAACAATGTCCTTAGCCTGTTTTTTTGTTGCAACAAACAGAATTTTTCTTCCTGATTTAGCAATTTGTTTTAAAGCTGCTGAAGCTTTGTCCAACATAATCGCTGTTTTATTCAGGTCAATAATGTGGATATCGTTTCGCTCCATAAAAATATACGGAGCCATTTTAGGATTCCATTTACGGGTGAGGTGTCCAAAGTGACAACCTGCATTTAATAATTCATCAAAATTTGTAGACATACTAATTTTTTAAAAGTTTACATTCTTCATTTAAGCAATTGCCGGGTAGTCCTGAGTAGAAGTCCCGTCAATTTAGATACTAAACTGCTATTAACGTTTAGAGAACTGGAATCTCTTACGAGCTTTCGGACGTCCTGGTTTTTTACGTTCCACTTCACGCGGATCGCGGGTTAGGAATCCTGCAGCTCTCAGTTGAGGTTTATTCTCTGCATTAATTTCGACCAAGGCTCTGGCAATACCTAAGCGTAAAGCTTCTGCCTGCCCATTAAAACCGCCTCCGTCCAGGTTGACCCGGATGTCATATTGGCCACTTACGCCCAATAATTCTAAAGGTTGTTTTACAATATACTGAAGTGTAGGTAATGGGAAGTATTCTTCCAGACTTCTTTTATTAATCGTGATATTACCTTTCCCTTCGTTTACATAAACGCGAGCTACTGCTGCTTTTCTTCTGCCGATAGCGTTAATTACTTCCATACCTTATTAGTTAAGTGTGTTTAAATCGATTTTTTTCGGTTGTTGAGCTTGCTGGGCATGCTCTGTACCAGCATAAACATAAAGGTTTTTCATTACGGCTCTTCCGAGACGGCTTTTGGGAAGCATTCCTTTTACGGCGTGTTCGATCACTCTTTCCGGATGACTGGCCAATACGGCTGCCGGGGTAGTGTGTCTTTGTCCGCCGGGATATCCGGTGTGACGGGTGTACTGTTTGTCGGTTAATTTATTACCGCTCAATACAATTTTTTCTGCATTGATAATGACAATGTTATCTCCGCAGTCTACGTGAGGAGTGTAGGACGGTTTGTATTTGCCTCTCAATAGTTTCGCAACTTTAGCGGCAAGACGTCCCAAAACCTCATTTTCTGCGTCAATCAAAACCCATTCTTTTTTTACTGTGGCATTGTTGACGTAAGTTGTTTTGTAACTGATTTGATCCACTTCTTTTTTTAATTTAAATTATACATCTGTTTGTGTTCTGAAGTGATATGTCCTTGCATTTCACAGCATTAAAAGAAACGCGGTAGTCGGGCAGACTCATTAACTTTTTATTCCGGAATGTGCCTGTAAGGTAAATGGCTAAGGTTCAGCCTTACAGTTTAAAGCACAGACCACTTCAAAATGAGGGACAAAAATACATAAAATATTCTTGTAATCAAATCGTTTCATGAAAAACTTATAGGTATAATCAAAGAAGGTTGTCTTGAATATTCATTTTCTTTTTTCATTTTCTTTTTTCTTTCTACTTTTTCTGCTATCTTTGCGCCGTTTTACTTCAAGAATTGTGGATAAATTGAAAGAATATAAGGTAGCTCACAGGGGCTTAGGAGAGGGACGGCATACATTTCATTTCGTGTTGGAGGACAGTTTTTTCAATTGTTTTGAAGCGACCAAAGGTACGGAAGGGAAGATAGAAGCTGTAGTCGAAATCATTAAAAGTTCGCTTTTGATGGAAGTAAATATGAAAATCGAAGGGAGTGTGAAAGCAATTTGTGACAGGTGTTTGGAAGTTTTCGATCTTCAAATAAAAGGAGAGCTGAGTTTATATGTGAAACAGAGCAGCAGAGAAGTGGATAATGAAGATGATTTTATTATCTTGGCTCCGGAAGATGATTTTTTGGATTTAAGTTCATATCTTTATGAAATCTATATGCTGAATTATCCGATGCGGGTTGTACATGAAGAAGGGCATTGTGATCCGGCGATGGAAAGAGTATTGGATGAATATATTACAGATGAGAAAGAGAAACCTACTGATCCGAGGTGGGATGATTTGAGAAAATTAATTAATAACTAAATAAAAAAAGAGAAATGGCACATCCTAAACGCAAGATCTCTAAACAGAGAAGGAATAAAAGAAGAACTCATGATGCACTTACTGTAAGGGCGATTGCAAAGTGTTCGAATTGTGGTGCTGCTGTACAGTATCATACCGTATGTCCGGAATGTGGATATTACAGAGGTAAATTAGCTATTGAAAAATCAGTAGTTGCATAATTTTACGCTATACGGGATTGTTTTATTATAACAAAGCCTCCTATAGTGTAGGAGGCTATGTCTGTTTACACTAAACCCGTTTTTGTACGTAAAATCGTTGATTTATGAATTGGAATCTGATATTTTAGATTCTCCGGAAAATAAAATATCGAAAGTCAAAGTAAATTATGGAAAGGCCAAAGGCAATAATAACAGGAGTGGGAGCCTATTATCCCGACTATATTTTGGATAATAATGAGTTAAGTCGGATGGTGGATACGACCGATGAATGGATTATGACCCGAGTCGGAATTAAAGAGAGGCATATTTTAAAAGATAAGGATAAAGGGAGTGCTTATCTGGGAAGTAAGGCGGTAGAAGATTTATTGCAAAAAACAGGTACAAGTCCGGAAGAAGTAGATTTGCTGATATGTGCGACGGTTACTCCCGATATGCATTTCCCGGCGAATGCTCAAATCATAGCGGATATGGTGGGGATAAAAAATGCTTTTGGATTTGATTTGAATGCTGGCTGCTCCGGTTTTATCTACGGTTTGGTAACGGCTTCCCAGTTTGTTGAAGGAGGACGCTATAAAAAAGTGGTTTTTGTGGGAGCTGAAAAAATGTCCGTCATTACTGATTATACAGATCGTAAGACTTGCCCTTTGTTTGGAGATGCCGCCGCTGCGGTTTTGTTGGAGCCTTCTGATGAGCATTTAGGCGTTATAGATCATATTCTTCGCTCAGACGGAAGCGGTCGCTCCCATTTGTATATGAAAGCGGGTGGATCCTTGAATCCGCCTTCTATCGAAACGGTTACAAACCGGGAGCACTTTATCTATCAGGACGGACAATATGTGTTTAAACATGCTGTATCGAAGATGGCAGATATATCGGCAGAAATTATGGAGAAAAACCATCTGTCAGCAGAAGATGTTGCTTGGTTAGTACCTCATCAGGCTAATCTGAGGATTATTGATGCTACAGCTCACCGGATGGGGTTAGATCCCTCTAAAGTAATGATCAATATTCATAAGTTCGGTAATACTACTTCTGCTACTATTCCTCTCTGTCTTTATGAATGGGAGAATCAGTTGCATAAAGGCGATAACCTGATCTTATCGGCTTTTGGGGCCGGTTTTACCTGGGGAACCATTTATTTAAAATGGGCCTATGATAAAAAATAAAAGGAATACATTTTTCAATTTCTAAAATGTTACCTTAATTATACAGTAGCTTACTACTGTTACAAATTTTGACCAAAGGAATGTTCCGTTTTTGCGAGCTTTCCCCTACACAACCAACCATAAGAAAACCGCAATAGGAATCTTCTTATTGCGATTTTCTACTTAAAATTTGAAAAGTCAATGTGAATAGCTAAAAATCAATGAACAAAAATCAAATCTCTTTAGCTATTCTATTACATCATCTTCCTCTGTATTACCCATTATAATATAATTTGGCACATCGTCTATCATTACTTCGCGTTCTGATTCCAAATGTTCTTGAGGAGTTTGAAAATTTTTCTCTATACTTAAAGAAGGCATGGGATTGAAATACAAAATTTTATTATTTTGAATGATATAAATTTTATCTAAAAAAGTAATATTGCTCTTAGAAACGTTATAATATTTCACATAATAATATTTATCGTATTTAAAATACTCTAAAAATGCATATTTAAAATATGCTGGAAGTGTACATCTATCATTTAAAAATCTTTGAGAAATATATTCTATTATAAATTTTTCTAACTCCTGGTTCCTTTGGAAACCTTTGTAAACAACAATTCGCCATGTACTATCATTAGGCTTGTAATTCATAAAATAAAGAATAGAATCTTTTGGAGTTTTTTGCAGGCCGATTATATAATTCGGAATTGTGTCTTTATAATGAATTTTAGTAAGTAATAAAGAATCCTCGGGAATTCTTCTGTACTTATTTAATAGCTCATCCTCTTCTATCATTTTATGTATGACAGCACGACTTATAGAAGTATCTTCTGTAATTTGTTCTTTAATATTTAGTAAAGAATCTTTTTCTACCTGTTTTTCCTTATTCGATGTAATTTTAGAATTCTTACAACCTGTTACAAAAGAGAATATCATTAATAAAATCAATAGTTTCATAATTAATCTATTATTATTTAAATATAATTCTCCCAATAGTATCATCACCATAGAATAATCCGCTTAAAACACCTTGAGCTTCCGCTGTTCTTATTGTTTCCACAAAAGCCATAGGGAGTGGCTAGCTGAAGGGCTGGGTCAATGTTAAACCAACGGCCGGTTTCCGGATCGTAAGAGCGAGCCCTGAAATCGTACATCGATAGCATCCGGCCTCCTAAGGAAACGTCCTGGAATTCTTTACCGATGTATGGATATTTGTTCCGGTTTAGGTTGTTGTTTTCAAAGGAAAGGCTGAAGGGATAATAATCTGTTGTCTGAACGGTTCTTAAACTGTCTTCTGCGGCTTCCAGCAACACTCGGGTACTGCCCAGATGAGCTTTTAAGAAGTAGTTGTAGGTGTAATAGGGGCTGTCTTTGCGGATAAGGTCTTCCGGCTGTTTGATATAGGAAAGGGTATTTCCTGCGTAAATTATCACTCCTTTGTAATATGTATAAGAACTCCCTATACGCTGCGCTAGTTTTTCTCCTCTTGTTGGGTAAATATACGAAATATTATCCGAACCTTGACTGATGGTATCGGGTAAATTTAGTATATTGTATGAAAGGTAAATATCCCTGCGACCGTCGTATAGCATATTTTCCAATTTATCGTAGTGGTATAAGGGAGAGTTTATTCCTTTGTCTGTTACCTGGGATAAAGCATTCCGGTTGGCAGGGTCAGAATAGTGATAGGTGAAATCATGTTTTACGCTACCTTCTCCGTCAAATCGTTTCAAGCTTTTTAAGTTTCCGTTTCCGTCGTACGATAAACCGGAAACATTATATTTCTCTGAAGAATTGTTCCAGAATAAACCATTATTTTCTTTAAAGGAAGCAGAAGTCAGGCGTCCGAAAGGGTCGTAATTATATAAATAAGCCTGTTCCTGTTCGTTGCCTTGTTTCCAGCACAGGGTATTGATATTTCCGTTAACGATGGTGCTTGTTGGAGGAAAATAGAGGGAAAGGATAGAGGCGGATCTGACGGATTTGAAGGAAATAACAATTCCCTTAAATGTATTCTTTGGGTGTAGAGGGTAAATCTTTAAATTAATTATTTGGATTTGCAGGTGTTTTTTAGTTAATTCGTATTTGTTTTGGAGTAAAAATGGGTCAAAGTGATTTTAATATAGGAAATAGCGGTTCGTTGATACTGGAGGGAACCGTGGTAAAAGGAGATATTTTTTCGGATAAAAACGTCTGTTTAAAAGGGACATTGACGGGTAATGTTCATTGTAAAGCTACTTTTTTTCTGCCTGCGGGAGCAAAAGTGGAAGGGAATGTGAGTTGTGCTGATTTGTTATCTGCCGGTTTGATTACAGGGGATGTACAAGTGTCCGGAAAGGCTTGTTTAAAAGAAAGTGCAGTGATAAAGGGACATTTGGTAACTTCTTGTCTGCTTTTACATCCACGTACAGTTATTGAGAAGGGATTGAAACTGCAAGACAGAACTGTCAAATAGGAAGAACCGGGAAGCCTGCGAGGAAAGCCTGTGGCCGACTTTTGAAAAACAAGGGCAGTAAAGCCGGAAAATAGGGAAATGTAAATATAAAAATAGAAGAATATGGGGAAAGAACCAAACAGTAATGCTGTAAACTTGATTTGTGAGGGTACTCATATTGTCGGGGATATTAAGACCAAAAACGATATCCGGATAGATGGGACAATTAAAGGAAAAATCCACACTTCCGGCCGGCTAGTAGTGGGAAATACAGCAAAGATAGAAGGAGATATAGAATGTGTCAATGTTGATGTGATAGGGGTGGTGATCGGAAATATCACGGCGGAAGCTGCCGTGACCTTAAAAGCTCCGGCCCGGATTGTCGGAGATATTCTCTCTTCTGTTTTGTCGATAGAAGAGGGTGTGTTTTTCGATGGGAAATGCCAGATGGTAAAAAAGGACATACGCGAAACAAAGGAAGTTCAGAAATAAAGATGATGAAGTTGTTGATAATTATTCCTGCCCGTTATGCTTCTACCCGTTTTCCCGGTAAGCCTTTGGCTGAAATCGGGGGGAAACCGGTTATACAGCATGTGGTCGAGAAAGCTGCAAAGGTTAGCTCAGATGTGTTTGTGGCGACGGATGATGATCGGATATATAGGAAGGTTATGGCTTTTGGCGGACAGGCGGTCATGACTGCTGCCGCTCACCGAAGTGGTACGGACCGGTGTTTTGAGGCTTATTGTAAAATCGTCAGCGAACGGGATTTTTCTTACGATGTGGTCATCAATGTTCAAGGAGATGAACCCTTTATATTGCCTGAACAAATTCGGGCTCTGGCGAATTGTTTTGAAGATCCGGAGATACAAATAGCCACATTAGCTAAACAATTTGACAACAATACGGATATTTTTGATCCGAACAAAGTGAAAGTGGTGTTTTCCGGTGGCGGAAAGGCCTTGTATTTTTCCCGTTCCCCTATACCGTATTGCAGAGGTGTGGAAACACAGGATTGGTTTGCAGAGACTGCTTTTTATAAACATGTAGGTATGTACGCTTACCGTCCGGAGGTGTTGAAAGAGATTACGGCTTTATTACCGGGAAGATTGGAGAAAGCAGAATCCCTGGAACAGTTGAGATGGCTGGAAAATGGTTATCATATTGCTGTAAAAATAACAGAACACGAATCAATCGGTATAGATACGCCGGCTGATCTCGAAAAAGCCAAGCTGATTTATCAAAAATAAAAAGGATGGTCCGAAAAATCGAAATTTTAACTTTTTGGACCATCCTTTCTATGTTTAATGGGATACTTATTCAGAGTTTTCCGGGAGATTAAATTGTCATAATATCTTTTTCTTTCATAGCCAGCATATCCTCAATCTTTTTGCTGTAAGCATCTGTCAATTTTTGTACATCTGCTTCTGCATCTTTGGCTGCATCTTCCGGTAAACCTTCTTTCGTCATTTTTTTAAACTGATCGATGGCATCCCGTCGGGCATTGCGTATACTTACTTTGGCGGTTTCGCCGATGGTGCGGGATTGTTTTACTAGGTCTTTTCTGCGTTCTTCGGTTAAAGGAGGAACGTTGATACGGATCAGTTCCCCGTTATTATCGGGATTAAAACCGAGATTTGCATTCCGAATTGCCTTTTCGATGGGGCTGATCATCTGTCTTTCCCAAGGCTGTACGGTGATCGTGCGGGGATCGGGTGAAGTAATATTCGCAACCTGAGCCAGGGGAGTCGGCGTACCGTAATATTCGACCAACACATCGTTCAGGATTTTGGGATTCGCTCTGCCGGCTCTGATCTTGGCCAGTTCATTTTCCAGATGATTTAACGCATTTTCCATTTGCTCTTTGGCATCATCCATGAATAATTTTACTTCCTCGTTCATAGGTTTGTTCTATTAATTATGATGAATTGATATCTATAAATTTTAACCTCCTTAAAATAAGGAGCTAAAAAGACAGTTTTGAAATAGACGAATTTCTTCGCCTAGCCAAACAAAGATAGAAATTTTTTTCACAATGGAAAATTCGTTTTATCCTTTTCCATCGGGATACCCGGGGGAGTTATTGAGAAAGTTAATGGGAAGAGTATAGGATACATTTACGGGTTTGCCTTCTACTTTTCCCGGACTTTCCCATCTAGGCATAGATTTTATAACCCGAATCGCTTCCTGATTGAGTACTTCATGGGGGCTTTTATGGGTTAATTCTACCTCTTTGACATCTCCGTTTTTATCTACTATAAAATGAACGTACACTTTGCTTTTGTAGCCGGCAGCTTGTGCTTCGGCTGGGTATCGGATATGTTTGTTTATCCATTGTGTCACATCTTCCCCGAATCGGGGCATTTCTTCTGCTTTGGAGAGGGCTTTTTTTTCTGGAACAGAGGTTTCGGAAGATTGTGTCGGGGAAAGCCGGAAATGAATGGGGATAGCAAAAGAGGAACTAACCCTTTTCCCGTCTTTAACGGCGGGTTTCCAGTCCGGCATGCTTTGAACAAGTCTTAGCGCTTCGGCATCCAGCGATGGAGCTAAACTTTGTGAGATGCTGACGTTTTGCTTTTTTCCTGCTTCATCTATAGTAAAGGCAACAATAACAGTGCCCTGTAATTTTTTTTCTATGGCCTCTACCGGATATTTTATATGTTGGTTAATCCAGTTCCTGACATTTCCCGGCGGAAAAACAGCTTCTGTATCCTTCGTTTCTCCGGTTTGCAACGGAAGAGAAGCCGGAGCTATCTGATCTTTTACAACAGGGAGAGAGGAAGAAAGATCGGTTGCCGGAGATTCTGAAGTTCCGATAGCGATAGAAGTAGAGCAAAAGAATAAAACACTACTTATCAGGAAAACCGGAATATAATTCCAATATTTAGATTTCTCGGGTTTAGCGTGAGTAATCATCTTTACCCTTTTCTTTAAATTTGAGCAGGAAAAATAATTCCGGAAGGAAGTATTTCCCTTCAGCGTTTGGTAGACAAGTAATTGCAGGTAACCGCTTGCCTGAAATTGCTGCACGACCTGTTGATCTGCAATATATTCGTGATTTTGTATTATATAACGTTTGAAAATCCAGACAAGCGGATTAAACCAGTTGAAAATACAGATGATTTCGCTTATTTGTATATCCAGGCTATGCCATTGCCGGATATGAATTTTTTCGTGTTCGAAAATTTTCCGTCGGTTCTTTTTATCCAATCCTTGGGGATTAAAAAAGAGATGGTGGAATAGAGAAAAAGTCGGAATGGTTGAAGAAAGCAGGTAAATGTGTAAGCCCCGGATTTTTTTGTGGGGTAAAATGGAAAACAGCTTAAAAATATGATACCAAAAATGGAAATAACGAATCGAAAAAATAATTACTCCGCATAAATAGAAATAAATGAAATACTGTCCCCATCCGACACCGGTCTGGGGAATTACGCTTATCTCTCCGTCAATCAGGACATTTGTCACCGGGGAAGAAAGGATATTGATGGGAGAAACCTCTTTAAAAAACGGATATGAAATATGTATAAAAGGTATTCCTGCTGCAAATAATAATGAACCCAGCAAATAAAATCTGTTCAATTTGAAAGACGTTTGCCTTTTCAATACTATTTCGTAATAAATCAATAAGACAATCAGTATAATTCCCGATTTTACGATATAGGAAACAAATGCCATAATAAGAAATTAATCTTGTGAATGCTCTTTAATGTTTTGCAGAATTTCTTCTAATTCCTGTAAGTTAATATCTTCTTTTTTAGCAAAGAAAGAGATCATCCGGGAAAAAGAGTTATCGAAATAATTGCCTACAAAATTCCGCATAAATTTATGGGTGTACGTTTCTTTGTCCACCAGGGGAAAATAGCGATGACTTTTTCCGAAGGCTTCATGACTGACAAATCCTTTGTCCTGTAAAATGCGGACAATCGTAGAGACGGTATTATAGGCAGGTTTGGGTTCCGGTAATTTATCCCGGATTTCTTTTACGAAAGCTTTTTCCAAGTCCCATAAGACTTGCATAATCTGTTCTTCGGCTCTGGTTAATTCTTTCATTTTTTTCAAATTAGTCTATTTCTTTCCGGCAGAGGTTTCCCAGGCATTTCTGTGGGGATCCTTCCTCATCTGTTACTTTTTCTGGATGGGTATTCCCTCTTTCAAACAGAGATTGAATACCCCAAAAATATAACTAAATTTTTAAGTTATCCAAATCTGCTTCTTCTTTTTCGCGTTTTTTCAGAAAAAACATTCGTAAGGCCGGATAAGGAGTGGAATAAATACTTTTGAAGGAAACTGACATTCTTCTGGAAATCGTATCGGTTTTTGAAGAATAAGTCCTCCGACGGATGTGGGAATTTTGTAAACTCCTTGATTCCAGCTTATCACATTTCTGAAGTGTATCAGCAATTTTAATGTTGTACTTATAAAAGTATTATTGCATAAGGTCCGGAGTGGTTTCAACCCATTTGTATAATTTGTCTCCGCGGCGTACCTTCCGGGGAACGGGCATGGAGAATAAGGTTCCTTTTTCTATTTTTTCCACCGGGATCAGGTCTACCCGCATTTCGGGTACCTTCATTTCCAGCACTCCTGTCGTTTCTCCTGTGATGAGTATTTCGTCATTTTTCTGTAAATCTGCAGATTCCAATTTAAATTCTCCCACTTTTAAATTGGAAAAATAATTCGTCACTTTCCCCAAGGCTATCTTTTTCCGGGTGGCTTTTGAACCGTATACTTCGCTCCATTCCCCTAAGCGTTTTCCCAAATAATAGCCATCCCAGAATCCGCGGTTGAAAACGGTGGACAGTTGGGTTTTCCAGGCTTGGATTTTTTCAGTTGTATAGCTTCCCTGAAGACAGGCATTTAAGGCCTCATTATAGCAACGGCATACCGTAAGCACATATTCTGCCGGCCGGGCGCGGCCTTCCAGTTTGAAAACTCTCACTCCTGCCTCGATCATTTTATTCAGAAAACCGATTGTGCACAGATCTTTGGGTGACATGATGTATTCATTGTCGATTTCCAGTTCGATTTCTTCCTCTTTGTCTTTTACGGTATAGGCTCTGCGGCAAATTTGAAAACATGCTCCCCGGTTGGCTGAAGCATTTTTCTCGTGCAGACTGAGGTAACATTTTCCGGATACGGCCATACAAAGGGCACCGTGGGCAAACATTTCGATGCGTATTAATTTTCCGTGAGGACCTCGTAAGTTTTCGGCCTGAATTCTGCGGTGGATGTCTGCTACCTGGTTCATATCCATTTCGCGGGCTAACACGACAACATCCGCATATTGCGCATAAAACCGGAGAGCCTCGTAATTCGTGATATTGCATTGGGTACTGATATGGACTTCTACCCCTATGGAGCGGGCATAAAGGATAGCTGCAATATCGGAAGCAATGATGGCTGTGACACCGGCTTTTTTAGCACAATCTATCACTTCATGCATTTTTTGCAGTTCCGTATTGTAGAGGATGGTATTGACCGTCAGGTAGGTTTTGACTTTTTTCTTGTTGCAAAGCTGCACAATATGTTGTAAGTCGTCCAAGGTAAAATTAGCAGAAGAACGGGCCCGCATATTTAAACCTTCTACTCCAAAATAGACAGAATCCGCTCCTCCTTGCAAAGCCGCAGATAAAGATTCGTAAGAACCTACCGGAGCCATAATTTCAAAATCCCTTCTTTCCATATAAGAATGTTTCACTGAATGTTAGCTGTAAATAAAACCCCTTCCGAATTGTTTGGTCATTCTATGGGGGTTGTGTTTGCAAAGTTAGGGTTTAAATTCGGAATAAAATTTATAAATACTTAAAATACTCTTTTTTATAGCGAGTGGAACTGTTGTCCCTGTGGGAGAAAACGAAATTATTATAACTTTGCCTTTTTGATAAAATGGGTTTGTGCGTCATCTGGCGTTGTAAATATTTGTGTTTTAGTAAATTTTAAAGACAGCCTTAAGGACCGGCCTTGTCAGTATTTTTATATTTTAAGTGATCTGAATGACAGTTTCAAAGAATCCAACATTTTTACAATCCCTTATCCCGGTGATTGTTTTAATCGTGCTGTTGTTTTTCAATGTGATGTATTTCGATGAAACTTTGGGGGGAGCCAATCAGACGGCTTTGATCATTGCAGCAACCATCGGAGGAATGATCGGGTGGAGAAATGGGGTACGTTGGGCAAGCATGCAGGAAAAGATTTTGCATACGATACATGCTGCAATGCCTTCGATATTGATTTTGTTCTTAATCGGAGCGCTGAGTGGGAGTTGGATGATCAGCGGGGTGATTCCCCTGATGATTTACTATGGTGTGGATATTATGCATCCTGCTTATTTCCTGTTGGCTTCCGTTGTGTTATGCGGTATTGTTTCTCTGGCTACCGGCAGTTCCTGGTCCACTATTGCAACCATCGGAGTGGCGATTATTGGGATCGGGAATGCTTTTCATTTTCCTGCCGGTCTGGTGGCAGGGGCGGTTATTTCAGGTGCTTATTTCGGTGATAAAATGTCGCCGCTTTCAGATACTACCAATCTGGCACCTGCCGTTGCGGGGACGGATGTTTTTACCCATATCCGTTATTTGGTGTACACGACGGGACCTACTTTTCTACTTACCCTTCTGATTTTTGGAATAATCGGTATTTTTTATGTAAACAATGCTTCGGAAATAAATACAGGATTTATCAAACAGGGAATTGCCGCTACTTTTAATACCAATCTAGGGTTGTTATTTGTGCCTGTGCTTTTGATTTTTCTTATTATCAAGAAAGTGCCTCCTATTCCCGTCCTGTTGGCCGGTACTGTTTTAGGCATTTTATTCGCTTGTATCTTTCAGTCGGATTTGCTGAATCAGCTGTTGGCCACTCAGCATTTTCAGAATAAATATCAGTTATTGATGCAATCAGTTTTTGGAGGAATGAATTTGGAAACCGGGCTAACGGAGGTGGATAAACTTCTTTCGACAGGGGGGATGGAAGGAATGTTGAATACCGTATTCCTGATTTTGACGGCTTTGACATTCGGGGGCGTTATGGATGCCTGCGGTTTTTTAAAGAAAGTGACAGAAACCTTTTTAAAATTTATTGTCAATCAGACCTCTTTGGTCGGTTCGACTCTGCTGACCTGTATCTTTTTTAATATCACAGCTTGCGACCAATATCTGGCGATTGTCATTCCCGGGAAGATGTTACAAAAACTTTATCAGGAAAAGGGACTCAAGCCGGAAGTACTTAGCCGGGCCTTAGAGGATTCTGCTACGGTTACTTCTGTATTGGTGCCTTGGAATAGTTGCGGGGCGACCCAGGCTAAAGTCCTGGGAGTGGCTACTTTGGATTATTTGCCTTATTGTTTTTTTAACCTGATTTCCCCTTTGATGAATTTATTGATTACCGCTATCCATTTTAAAATAAGAAACATTCGGCCATCCAGGTAAAGGTGCCTTACAAATTTTTAAAATATGCAAAATCAATTTTCTTAGAAAACCCAAAGGTTTAAGCCTCTGCTATCCTTGTCTGTTTCTGGGTGTCCCGTCGCTTTTTTATTGTCAGCACAACGGCTATTCCCAAGAGAAGTAGCAAAATTCCGGTACATATACGGGAGATAACGGCTCCCTCATAGTAGGAGGCAGGCTTGTATTCAAAAGTGATAGTATGTTCTCCGGCCGGAACAATCATGCCCCTTAATATATAGTCTGTACGGAAGAGCTCGGAAGGTTGCCCGTCTATACTGACTTCCCAGCCTTTAGGGTAATAAATTTCACTGAACACGGCCAATTGATCTGTAGTGGCCTGAGATTTGTATTTCAGGCGGTTGAGAGAATATTCCTCTAATTTTATTATTGCCGTGGAATCGGGGGAGAAAGTTTTTCCTTGAACTGAAGCAGCAAAATCTTTTCCGATGACAGCTGTTTCCCTCGGATTTATTCTGTTGAGGCTTAAAATTTCTTCATCCGGGGAGTTTACGATTTGGTAGTTGTTCACAAACCAAGCATTTCCCAGGGCGGAGCGATTTAAAATCGGAGCTGAGTTCGGATCAATAACAATGTATTTAGCATTTAGCATATTCAATACATGCTGCTTGTTCAGACTATTTTCGACATCTTCCAGGGTAGTGCTTTGTTGCAAATCTTTTATAAAAGACTGCATTTCAGGTAAAATATGATAGTCGATTAAATCCTGATAACGCTGTAATTTTACGGCGCTGTATCCTCCGATCGTTTTGTGGTGGAAACTGGTATGGGAATCATTAAACGTATTCACGGCTAAGTCTAATACCCTGTAACTTTCCGAAGCATCCTGCAATATGGCTTTGTCTACCGGGCGGAGAGCGAAATTATTGTTGAATTCCCGGGGTGTGACAAAATGTTCATCGTTCAGGTAACGTTTATTGATGGTCCACATATCGGCTAGTATCAATAGACCGAGGCAGCCTATGGCCAACGGTAATTTGAGTTTTTGAGTATAACCCAGCCATACCGTAAGAGCGCCCAGTGCGATATAGCTCAGAGATCTGAAGGCGTCGTGCCGAAGCAGACTTTCCCGGTCCGCAGGCAATGTTTTCTGTAGCCAATCCGGATATTGGGCGTCGGCAGGGGAGGTAAAACTACCGGCAATCCCTGGGAAAACCAGGAAGAGGGCGCAGAATCCAGCTGTGATTCCCAAGGCTATTTTAAAATTTCTGGAAAAAGTTTTTTTATCGTAACATCCTTTGAAAACCTTACTCAAGGAATAGAAACCTAAAAGAGGAATGGTAATCTGCAAAATAACCAGTATCATCGAGGGGACCCGGAATTTATTGTAAAGGGGCACGTAATCGAAGAAGAGATTGGATACCAAAGGGAAATGCCTTCCCCATCCCAATAATAAAGCCAGGGCAGAAATAGCGGCTATCCACCATTTCATAGGTCCTTTTACCAATAAAAGACCGAGGGCGAACAAAAAGATAGAGATAGCTCCCATATACATCGGTCCGGCGGTAAAAGCTTGGGGGCCCCAATAAGTGGGCATTTGCTTAATCATCTGATCGGCATTGCTTACTCCTCCCCGGCTTAAGGTTTTATAGGTTTCCGAATTTTTACCTAAAGGTCCTCCGGAAGCGCCTCCCCTGAAATTCGGAATTAATAAATTGGCTGATTCTTCAATTCCATAACTCCAGGATGTAGCATATTCTTTGTCTAATCCGTCTTTGTTGACAGTTGCCTGGGGAGAATTTTGCATACTCAGTTCCGACCCTCCCCGCATCGTATACTTTCCGTATTCCCAGGTGGGCCACAGATAGCTGACATTTGTTCCGGCCCCGAGGAATGCTGCAACGGCCAAAAAGACAGAGGTTTTGATAAATTTAGGTAAGGTCTTGGCTTTTAAAGCCGTGTAAAATTGTGCCAGGGTATAAGCCAGCAGGATAAAAATCAGGTAATACGTAATCTGCGGATGTGCGGACATGATCTCAAAGGCTACAGCAAGTCCGAATAAAGCTGATCCCAATAAATAATTATTCCGGTAAGCATATACCAATGCTGCAAAGACCATCGGTGCAAAGGCGATTGTATTGACTTTTGTACTGTGTCCTACCTGAATAATTTCGAAATTATAAGAACAAAATGCAAAGGCAATGGCTCCCACTATACTTAACCAGGGATTGACCCGGAAGGCCAGCAATAAAAGATAAAACCCGAACAAAAGTAAGAACAAATCGTTGGCGGGGCGGGTCAACGGAAAGAAAAGGTTATAAAATTTCTGGACGACGGTATATTGTATTCCCCCGCCGATAGATACGGCAGGCATACCGCTGAACATTGAATTTGTCCATAAAGCATTTTCTCCGGTTTGGCTTTCGTACTGGCGGATTTCTTCGTAAGCTCCTTTCCAGGAAGAAATATCCGACTGGTTAATTACTTTCCCTTCCAATAAAGGACTAAAATATGTCAAAGCGATGCCCAAGAATAATACAATAGCAATGGCATACGGCCAAATGGATTTTATATCGATTTTTTTCACAACCCTGATTGATATTAGATGAATAGATGAACAAAAATAGAAATTAAATATCTGATTCAGCAAATAATTCCTACTTTTGTGTAAATAGGAGGTGGAAAAAGGAGGAGATTTTAAAAAGAATGACGAATATTTCAGAAGTAGGTGGGAGAAAATTGCAGGAATGTTTTAAGGGGAATAATCGGTATGAAAGTGAATCAGTTGAAAGCAGGTGCTTTTTTGTCTTATTTTTCATTGCTTTTAAGTAATGTGATCACATTACTGTATACTCCTTTTATGATGAATACCATGGGGCAGTCCCAATACGGGTTGTATGCCGCTGTTTTCAATGTAGCCGGTTTTTTAGGAATATTGGATTTCGGATTTGGGAATGCGATTGTGCGTTACACGGTAAGCTTTAAGTCGCAAGGCCGGATAGACAAGGTTTATTCTCTTTTCGGAATGTTTCTGATTCTGTACAGTTTAATCGGTTTACTTGCCTTCGGGGCAGGCCTAGGGCTTTATTTCAATGTCACTTCATTTTTTGAAAAATCTCTGACTTTACAGGAAATCGAAGAAGCCCGGATCATGATTTTTCTCATGATACTCAATGTAGCGGTTTCTTTTCCATTAGGGGTATTTGGGTCGATCATTATCGCCTATGAAAATTTTGTATTCCAGAAAGTGGTAAATATTATCCGGATTGTATTACAGCCTTGTATTATGATTCCGCTTTTGCTGATGGGTTATAAGGCTGTCGCTATGGTGGTGGTGTTTACGGTTTTGAATATTTTTTGCTTATTTTTAAACTGTTGGTATTGTTTTTTCCGGTTGCATATCCGTTTCTATTTTAAGAAACTGGAATGGGGATTGACCCGGGAAATTGTCAATTATTCTTTTTTTGTGTTTATCGGAATAATTGTCGATAAAATTTATTGGGGTTCCGGTAATTTTGTAATGGCTTCTATTGCCGGGGCTACGGTAGCGGCTGTGTATGCAATTGTGATGCAGCTTACCAATTATTATATGAATTTTTCTTTGGCCGTATCGGGCGTTTTTCTTCCCAAGCTGACGAAGATGGTTACTCAGAAACAATCTGATTCTGAAATCTCGGATTTATTCGTCAAACTGGGAAGAATCCAGTATTTGGTGATGGCTTTAATTTTGAGCGGATTCGTATTGTTTGGGAAATCTTTTATTTACCTTTGGGTAGGTCCGGGATTTAAAGATGCTTATTTGATCGGATTAATTATCCTGATTCCTTTGACGATTCCTTTGATTCAAAATTTAGGAATCACGATTTTGCAAGCCCGTAATCAGCAGAAATTCCGTTCCTTGGTTTATATTGTGATAGCTTTACTCAGTTTGGCGATAAGTATACCTCTGGCGAAAGAATACGGGGGAGTGGGATATGCCCTCGGTACATCCTTTGCTTTGATCGTAGGAAATATCTTCGTCATGAATATTTATTATTATAAAAAAATACATTTGAATATTCCTTTTTTTTGGAAGGAAATTATTCGTATGACCTTTCCCATTGTTCTTGTGGCGATTGTCAGTGCTTTTTTAAGTAATCTATATGGGGAGGACAATTGGTTTTCCCTGGGCGTAAAAATTCTTTTGTATATTTTGTCCTATGGGATAGTTGTATGGAAATTTGTCATGAATCCTTATGAAAGGAATTTATTCTGGTCGCCTGTACAAAAAGTTTTTTACCGTTATCGAAGGTCATGATTTCATTGATAGATAAAAAGAAATGTGTCGGCTGTCATGCCTGTGTGCAGCGTTGTCCGAAAAGTTGTATCCGGATGAAGGAGGATGAAGAGGGATTTTTGTATCCGGAGACGGCTGTTTCCTTATGTATCGATTGTCATCTCTGTGAAAGGGTTTGTCCTGTCCTTTCTCCGAAAGAGGAAGGACGGCAACCGGAAGTATATGCCATGAAAAACCGGGATGAAGAAGTTCGTTCCCGGAGCTCTTCCGGGGGAATCTTTAGTTTGGTTGCTGCAGAGATTTTAACGGAAAGTGGAGTGGTTTTCGGTGCCCGTTTAAACGATCGCTGGGAAGTTGTGCATGATTATACGGAGCAATTGCAGGGGTTGCCTCCTTTTCTGGGGAGTAAATACGTACAAAGTAAGATTGGTAATAGTTACCGGCAGGCAGAACAGTTTTTGAAAGCGGGCCGCTGTGTTTTATTTAGTGGCACTCCTTGTCAGATTGCGGGTTTATTGGATTATTTAGGGGAGGAAAAAGGACATTTGATCACCCTGGATGTGATTTGCCATGGGGTTCCTTCTCCCCGGATATGGGATAGCTATCTGCGGGAGCTTTTGGAGAAAAAGTTAGCGGTGGGAGAGGAGGCTTTGGTGGAAGAGGTTTCTTTTCGGAACAAAGAACAGGGATGGAAAAATTATAATTTTGTAATTCAGGGGACGACAGAAAATTCGGTCGGGATAAAAAAATGGATATCGGAGCCGTGGAAAGAGAATAGTTTTATGCGGGGGTTTCTGGGGGATTTGTATTTGCGTCCTTCCTGTTATGCCTGCCCGGTTAAATCCTTCCGCAGTGGAAGTGATCTCACATTGGGGGATTTTTGGGGAATAGAGGAGGTTTTACCGGAATGGGACGATGACCGGGGTATTTCGGCTGTTTTTGTCCATTCTGAAAAAGGAAAGGAAGTTATTCAGAGGATCAAGGACAAATGTGAGGGAGTAGAATCCCGTTATGAGTATGTCGTAAGAAGGAATCCTTCTTTGGAAAAATCAGTTACAGAACCCCGGAACCGGCAATATTTTTTTACCCATTGGAAAGAAAAACCGCTTATTCCTTTTATAGAAGAAATGGTAAAACCTATGTCTCAGGGGAAATGGAAAAGACTGATCCGAAAGCTTGTCCGTCTATTAAAATCGGGGAAAAGATATGAGTAAAAAAAAGATATTGATCGAACATTTTTCCAATTTGAACAATTATGGGACAGCCATGATGGGGCTGGTAACGATTCAACGGCTGGCCGAACGTTGGGGAGCGGAGCAGGTCGAATTTTATTTTTATCCGGATGAATATACGGATAAGGTCCAAATTTTATCCGAATTAAGACCGGGAATCTGTTTGTCTGAATTCCGCAATGAAGCGAAGGAAAAATGGCATAAAGCTCCTCCGGGTTTGTGTAAGAAATGGTTGAAATGGAAAAGTATATTTTTTAATAACTATAGTAAGGCGTTTGATATGATCATTTCTTTGGGAGGGGATGATTTTTCGGAATATTATTTTAAAAAGGCGGTTTTCTTTGACATTTTGGAAAAATGGAAAAATTCTTTTCACACCCAAGTTGTGCTTTTGGGGCAGACGATAGGTCCGTTTCAGCTGAAGTTAAACCGCTGGGGAATAAAATATTTATTGCCTCGTTTGGCCGTTTATGCGCGGGATCCCTGGACTGTTACTTATTTACGGCAGGAGTTTGGGTTGTCTGTCCGGCAAATAGCGGATCTCGCTTTGTGTAATTTGCCTTTACAGGGGGATAAAAATATAGAAACAAATATATTGGACCGCTATCGGCTGGTAGCCCGTGAATACATAACTGTTATTGTTTCCGGCATGCAAGCCGATGGCTATTATTGTCGGGATAGGGGCCTTTATTTGAAGCGTTTTGTGGAAATACTGGAGATGATAGCAAAGGAACATTGTCCGGACGAACGAAAGATAGTGTTATTGGCTCATACTTTTCCTCCCTATGGAGATGAGCCGGGCTACATTGCGGATTTGTGGAAGCTGCTTCCTTGCGGATTGAGGTCTAAGATAGTGGTCGTCAAAGAAAAAATTTTGCCGACCCGGGCCCGTTTTATTTTGGGCAATAGCCTCTATGTGCTTACAGGACGTATGCATCCGGCTGTATCCGCTCTCCAGATGGGGACTCCGGCTATTTGCCTTTCCTATAGTGTAAAATACAAAGGAGTGATTGGGGAAAGTCTGGGAAGGGAAGATTTAATTGTAGAAGCGGGGGAAGAACGAATTTGGCAAAATGGAGAAATCGTGTCAGAAATCCGGGAAAAACTGTTGTATTTATCTGCTCATTTGGAAAAGATAAAATCAGAGATCCGGGAAATCGTAAAACGGCAACGGGAATTGCTGGATGGAGTTTGGAAAGAACTATAGAAAAAAGACTTATGAGGTTATCTGTAATTATACCTGTTTATAATGCGGGTCGTTATATTGGAGCATGTTTGCAATCTCTGTATCGGCAAGGACTGAAAGAGGAGGATTTTGAGGTCATTGTGGTGGATGACGGTTCTCGGGACGATAGCTTGATTCAAGTCGGCCGTTTGGCAGCCTTTCATTCCAATATACAGATAATGACCCAAAAGAATCAGGGGGTTTCTGCTGCCCGGAATAACGGGATGAAAAAAGCCAAGGGGACCTATATTTATTTTATGGATGCAGATGATTATTTGATGGATGCTACTTTAGGGCAGTTATTAGCGGTAGCAGAAGCCGAACAATTAGAGGTGGTGAGGGGGGAGTTGGTAGAAGTGGATCAGGAAGGCCGTTTTTTGCGGGATTCCCTCCGGTTTGAACAACGAAAAGCTTATGCCCGTCAGTTAATGAATGGCTTTACATTTTATGAAAACATTTTTCAGGGTGCTTTTTATTGCTGGTTACTTTTGTTAAAACGGGATTTTCTGGAACAGTCGTCAGTTATTTTTAATGAACAGCTTGCCTTTTTGGAAGATGAAGATTTTATCACCCGTTTGATTGTATTTGCCCGGAAGGCGATGTATGTTCCGGTTGTTTTTTATGCCTACCGTCAGCATTCAGCTTCGGCGGTAGCTACGATGAACCTGAAAAAATTGCAGGATATTCTGCTCGTTTTAAAGTCGCTGAAAGCATGTGCAGAGCAAGAAAAATGGGAAATACATTTCCGGAAAAAAGTGAGGACGGAAATGTCGGAAGTATTCTATATTTTACTTGTCTGTTTAATTTCTCCGGCTTTTTATCCCGACCGGAAAATTTTTCTGGAACAACTCCGGGCGTTAAAAATACGTCCTTTGGTTTTAACCGGCAATTGGAAAAAAAGGGAGCGTTTGTGTTTATTTAATTTGGGGGGGGAAAGGGCTGTCCGTTTGTTATATTTTATCCGTTGTATGATCAATAAATTACTACATTCCCGTTAACGTATGAAGATTGTCTATTGTATACAGTCGCTGGCGACAGCAGGAGGCATGGAAAGGGTCCTGGTCAATAAGGCCAATTACCTGGCGGATGTCTTCAAAGAAGAGGTCGTCATTATTACGACAGACCAGAAAGGGGATCTGCCTTTTTATGCGATTTCTGAACGTATAAAGTGCTTTGATCTGGGAATAAACTACCGGGATAATCCGGGAAATAAACTCATTCCCCGTTTAAAGAAAAAGCGGCTTCATCGGAAGAGATTGGAGAAATTATTAATGGAGTTACGGGCGGACATTGTTATTTCTTTGTTTAAAAAGGAATCCGATTTTTTATATAAGATCAGAGATGGAAGTAAAAAAGTATTGGAATTTCATTTTTCCCGTTTTTATCGGCTTCAAAATACGGTGGGTTGGCGTATTCTGCTCAAAAAGATATTGTTGAAAAAAGACAAATATCTGGCTTCGAAATACGATAAGTTTGTGGTGTTGACAGAAGAAGATCGTCGGTTGTGGGGAAAAGCCGATAATATCTGTGTGATCCACAATGCCTGTGACTTTAAGGGGGAGGAATATGCCAATTGGGCTGCAAAGAGAGTAATAGCCGTAGGAAGATTGGATTACCAAAAAGGGTATGATCGTTTGATTGCTATTTGGAAGCAGATCAGAATTGCTTTTCCGGATTGGACCTTAGAAATATTCGGGGAAGGTAGTGAGCAGGAGTTCTTAATGCGACGGATCCGGGAAAGCGGTTTGGAAAATGTCGTAAAAATTCATCAACCGGTGTCCGGTATCCGGGAAGAATATTGTAAAAGCTCGGTATATGTGATGACTTCCCGTTTTGAGGGAATGCCGATGGTTCTGATTGAAGCTATGGCGTGTGGCTTGCCGGTAGTTGCCTATGCCTGTCAATGTGGTCCGCGCGAGATCATTCAGGATGGCAGAAATGGTTTTTTGATAGAAGAAGGGAAGGAGGAAGCATTTATTCGGAAATTATCTCTTTTATTACAGGACCGGGAATTACGGGAGAAGATGGGCAGAGAAGCTGCCGATAGTACGGGACGCTTTTCCAGGGAAAAAATTATGGAACAATGGGAAAAATTGTTTTATCGTTTAAAAGAGGGAGGGGAGAGCGTATGAATAACGTTATACTTTTCTCTGGCTTAATTTATTCAAAAGATAGCCCGTCAGAGGAGATAAATTGAGGTGCTTTTTAAAGAGAATTAAATAAAATGTTGCAGCTTTTCCGATAAAGCGATTGCTTCTGGCAATGGAAAAATAGTTTTTATAAATTCGTTGAATAAGAGGGTGACGGGGATTTTTTAGTTTCCCGGACAAAAAAGAACCTTTCAGAAAGATAAGATTCACGGCAGCAATGTATTCCGGATCAAATGCATGTGCTTCTAAAAGTTGGGATATGTATTGGGCAGCCAGAAGATTATTCAGGGCTTTTTCAGCAGTGTAGGTATGCATGACCGACGTTCCTTGAATCAGGTAATAGTAACCCGCTAAATCTGTCGCAGCAATGCTTTGGGCATAAAAGAGAAGTTGAAGTAAGAGATATAGATCTTCTCCTATTTTTAGTTCTGCCGGCATATCCAGTGTTTTTTCAAAAAGAGAACGGTGGAAAAGTTTTCCCCAAATGGAAAAATCCCGGGTTTCAATCAGCAGCTTGATATAGGTTTCGGGCGAAAGTGTATCAAATGTATTTTTCCCCCGTTTTTTTTCCCGCTTGGCAAAGACCCGGATGTGATTGCTGACGACCACTTCTGATTTTGTTTGGAGGGCTTTTTTCACTAGTTGAGTAAAAAAGAAGGGATGAAGGTAATCGTCTGCATCGAGAAAAAATAAATAGGTTCCTTTTGCTGCCTCTATTCCTTTTTTACGGGCGGCTACTACTCCTTGATTGGTTTGTTGTATTAATTGAATGCGTTTATCTTGTTCCTTTAATTCCTGTAATTTATGTTTTAGGGCCGGTTTACTTCCGTCGTCGATAAGGATAATCTCTTTTTCGGCGTATGTTTGTACAAATACGGAGTGTACACATCTGTCGAGATAAGGCAAGGGGGTATTGTAAACCGGGATAATAACGGAAATAAGGGGTCTGGCGTCCATAGATGGTTATAATTTAGAGGTGAAGAACAGGCCTCGGGAAACATACCATCTGAATATGACGAGTCTCCAACCTGCCCGGAATCGCAGCCGGAACATATATCCCAGACAAAGCAGAAAAGTGGCGCCCCATTTCCCTATTTCTAAAGTGATGCTTTTTAAATATTCCCGGGAAGAATGGCGTTTAGCCCTTACTTTCTCACTGTATCCGATACCGATCGCCTGACGTTTGAAATAGTCAAACTCCAGACGTTTATCCGAAACAAAATGATAAACAATCGCCTGGGGGATATAATATATTTTTTCTCCGTTTCTTCTTATCCTGTAGAAAAGGTCTTTTTCTTCGGCTCCTTCCAGTTTGTTTCCCCGCCGGCCTAATGCCACGTCAAAATCTCCGTATTTTTCGATTGTGGAACGTCTTAGGATCATATTGGCCCCGATGGGGTATTTTTTCTTAAACACACGGACATGCTCTCCCAGGTTTAAGGTGGAAGCTAAAGATAGCATAAAGTGGGACATCCATGGAGGTCTTTGTGTTTCGAATTCCGGATAAATGCGTCCTCCCGCCGCTGCCGCATCCGGATGGGTTTTGAAAAATATTTGTATGTTTTGAAGGTATTCCGGTTCAGCAAAAGCGTCGTCGTCCAGAAATACCAGGAGATCGCTATGGGATTCTTCAATTCCCCGGTTGCGGGCATAAGAGAGGCCTTGCTGTTTTTCTTTAAAATAGCGGAAAGGAAATTCAGGATGCGTTTGCTGAAAATGCAGACATATTTCTGCCGTCTGGTCGGTGCTGTTATTATTGATTAATATAACTTCAAATTCATGGGTCGGTAAAGTTTGCCGGACCAAAGCTTCAAAAGTACGGTTTAAAAGTTGTCCCCGGTTGTAAGTACAAATGATAACGGAAATGCTGATATCCATACGAATTGGTTTTGAATAAGCGAAGATAATGATAATTATGCGGGAATTTTTCTCTGGGAGGAAGAAAAACAATTTTCTGCACGAAATTAGGTATATAACTTAAATTAAGCTTATTTTTGTAAGAAGTTTGTTCCAATTCTATTTATTCCGCATGAAGATACATTATATTATTTTAGTGCATAAAAATCCAGAACAACTGTGCAGATTAGTGGAACAGTTGGAAACCGAACAGACGGATTTTTATATTCATGTGGATCGGAAAACTGATATTTCCCCTTTTCAGGAAAAATTGAGTCGTCCGAATGTATGTTTTATTTCAGAAAGGGTGGATATTCTTTGGGGGACAATTTCTCAGGTAAGTGCCGTACTGAATTGCATGAGAGAAATCAGCAGGAAGGGAGAGGAGGGGCATGTTATTTTGTTAAGCGGGCAGGACTATCCGTTGAAATCGAATCGTTATATTGCTGCGTTTTTGGAAACGCATCGGACAACTGATTTTTTGTTTCATTTTTCCCTGCCTTCCGATATATGGCCGCGGAAAGGCTTGGACAGACTGGAGGCTTACCGGATCGGGCTAAGTAAAACGGAGGGGAAAAAACAGGTTAAAATTGAGCCTTATGCTTTTACGCTCCGGAATTTTTATCATTTCCTGGTTTTGCTGTGTCATAAACCGGCAATGTTGCCTAAAGCCATTCGGTTTTTTTTCACCAAAAGGAAACATCCTTCCGGTATAAAACCCTTTGGAGGAAGTTTTTGGTGGGGATTGAAGTTGAGTAGTGTAAATTATATACTGGACTATCTGGAGACGCATCCGGCTTACTGGAAATATCATCAGTATACTGCTAACCCGGACGAGATTATGTTTCCCTCGATTCTCTGTTCCGCTCCGGAAATTGCGAAGAATATCTGGAACAGTGATTTGAGGTATATCGATTGGGGAGAAGGGAAAGAAAGTCCCCGGATTTTTACAGTAAAGGATTGGGAAACTTTAATCAGGCAAAGTGAGCTTAGGGAGGATTTCCTTTTTGCACGGAAATTTGATCTGGAAGTTGATAGTGTCCTTCTGGATCAAATAGAGGAGAGAAGGCGGGAAACGGAGTCGTGAGAAGAGCTGAGTTAAAATAGATGACATAAATCGGAGAGAGGCGGGAGGAAAATTTTTAAATGAATGGAGGTGGTATGAAAATAGTTATATTGGGTCCGGCTCATCCCTACCGGGGAGGAATAGCTGCTTTGAATGAAAGACTGGCTATTCAGTTCATACGGGAGGGACATGAGGTGACCATTTTTAATTTTAAGTTGCAGTATCCGGATTTTCTTTTTCCCGGGAAAACCCAATACACAGACGATGCTGCTCCGGAAAATATTCCGAATGTACGGAAAGTAAATTCTGTGAATCCTATAAATTGGCTTTCGGTAGGGAGAGAGCTGAGAAGATGTCAACCGGATTTACTAATTGTAAGGTATTGGTTGCCTTTTATGGCTCCGGCTTTAGGCACGATTTGCCGGATTGTCCGTAAAAATCGCCATACGCAATTAATTTGTATAGCGGACAATATTATTCCCCATGAAAAACGAATCGGGGATCGTTTACTTACCCGTTATTTCACGGGGAAAATAGATGGCTTTATTGCTATGTCCCGGGAAGTATATAAAGATTTAGAGAAGTTTGTCCGGGAACCGGTGAGAAGATACGCTCCTCATCCTATTTACGATCATTATGGGGAGATTATTTCCCGGGAGAAGGCGTTGGCACACCTGAATCTGTCTCCGGAGTACCGTTATCTTTTATTTTTTGGTTTTATCCGGAATTATAAAGGCCTGGATTTATTGTTAGAAGCTATGGCCGATAAGCGCTTGCAGGCGGGAAAAGTAAAATTGATTGTGGCGGGGGAGTATTATGGGAATGAAGCTTATTATCAGGAGCTGATCCATAAATATGAATTGGAGGATCGGTTAGTTTTACATACGTCCTATATTCCCTCTTCGGAAATAAATAATTATTTTTGTGCGGCTGATCTGGTTGTTCAACCCTATAAATCGGCCACTCAAAGCGGGGTGACTCAGGTCGGTTATTATTTCGATAAACCCATGTTGGTAACAAATGTCGGCGGTTTGTCGGAAATTATTGCCGATAAAGTAGCAGGTTATGTCGTGGAGCCGACGAGTGAAAGAATTGCAGAGGCCATTGTGGATTTTTATGAAAATTCCCGGGCAACTGCTTTTACGGCAGAGATGCAAAAATTGAAGCAGAAGTTTTCCTGGACGAATTTAACTCAGAATATTTTTTCAATTTACGAGGAATTGCAAAAGGTATAAGCCGGGTTTCAAAATGCTGGGGATTTGATGTCATGGATTAATATAATAAGGGTATGCAAGAGAGACATGTTGATGGGGAACGGTATTTTAAGGAATTAGCGTATTCGACGGAAAAATATTTATTGCCTTTTATGGAGGGAGTCCGGAAGGTCGTGCCCGGAATGAAGGTTCTGGAGATCGGTTGCGGAGTAGGAGGAAATTTATTGCCTTTTGTAGAAAGAGGTTGCCGGGTTACCGGAGTCGATTTGGGAAAAGAGCGGATCGCACAGGCAGCCCGTTTGTTGGATCCTGTCCGCTATCCCGGGGTGGAATTAATTGCAGCCGATATTTTTACCGTAGCCCATTTGAAAGGTAGTTTCGATTTGATTCTGGTGCATGATGTCATTGAGCATATTCCGGATAAAGTTCGTTTTTTTGAGTTAATCAAAGAGTTTTTACGACCGGGAGGAATTATATTTTTGGGTTTTCCTGCCTGGCATATGCCTTTCGGAGGGCATCAACAGATTTGTAAAAGTCGTTTTTTGTCCCATTTGCCATTTTTCCATTTACTTCCGCGTTTTCTGTATAAAGGTATATTGAAAGCGGGAGGAGAAGAACGAGGAACTGTAGAGGAACTTTTATCCATAAAAAGTTGCGGGATTACAATCGAAAGCTGCGAAAAATTTCTCAAGCGTTACCATTATAAAATAGAACGCCGGAAGTTTTATTTTATCAATCCGCATTACGAAATAAAATTCGGGTTGAAACCTCGGAAATTGACTCCCTGGATAGGAAGAATTCCTTATGTAAGAAATTTCTTTTGTACCTCTTGCTTTTTTATCGTCAGCGACGACCGGTCATAGGATCTTTTTAAAGTAAGCAATGGTTTCTTTTAAGCCATCTTCCAAGGCAATACGAGGTTCCCAATTTAATTTTTCTTTCGCCAGACAAATATCCGGTTTGCGTTGAACGGGATCGTCCGGAGGAAGAGGCAGAAATTTGATCTTGGAACGGGAACCGGTAAGCCGTAAGACTACTTCCGCTAGTTCCAGCATAGTGTATTCTCCTGGATTGCCGATATTAATAGGACCGGTAAAGTTGTCTTCTGTAGCCATCATTCTGATCATTCCTTCCAGGAGATCGTCTACATATTGGAAACTTCGGGTTTGCTGGCCTGTTCCGTATACGGTAATCTCTTTTCCCTGAAGAGCTTGTACGATGTAATTAGAAATAACCCTCCCGTCTTTCGGATGCATGTTCGGACCGTAAGTATTGAAGATACGGATAATTTTACACTTTATCTTGTATTGTCTGTGATAGTCCATGAATATTGTTTCCGCACATCTTTTACCTTCGTCATAACAGGAACGCAATCCTATGGGATTGACGTTTCCCCAATAGGATTCCGGTTGCGGATGAATTTTAGGATCTCCGTATACTTCGCTGGTAGAAGCCTGCAATACTTTGGCTTTTACCCGGTGAGCTAAACCGGATACATTTATGGCGCCCAATATGGAAGTATTGATGGTACGTATCGGATCGTATTGATAGTGAATAGGGGAAGCCGGACAAGCTAAATTGTAAATTTCGTCTACTTCTGCATAGTAGGGATTCATGATGTCGTGCCGGACGAGTTCAAAATAAGGATTTTTTAAAAGGGGTAAGACATTTGTTTTTTTTCCTGTAAAATAATTGTCCAGGCACAAAACTTCATTTTCCTCTTCCAATAATCTTTTACAAAGATGTGAACCAATAAAGCCGGCCCCGCCTGTCACCAAAATTCTTTTTTTCATAAAAATTTTATTATTGAGGTTGTTCCAAAAATTCTCTTTGGGCCAGTTAGCGACTTTCCAAACCTAATGGGCAAAGCTTTTCAGATTTTTGATGCACAATTTCCTGTTTTGATCAACCCATAGGAACAGGAAACTCTCATTGCACCGATTGCGTTCCTAAAACACATCCCTTTTGAAAAGTCAGAATTTTAGCTTTTAGGACAACCTCAAAATTTATGCAAACGTATTATAAAATTGTGAAACATACAAATATGTAGGACAAAAAACAGGCGAGATCTCAAATCTCGCCCGCAATAAACATAAATTTGTATGGATAGTGAATTAGTAGAATTTATACCGGGTATCTTTTACTTCTGCATTTTTGATTAATGCTTCTATCGCTTGATAATTGGCCCTGTATAAATTAGACTGCAATAAAGCATTTTTCATCTGAGCTATTTGTTCCGGAGTAACTTCTTCCTGTGTACGGCTGTTTACCATAATCACATAAACTCCTTGGTTACCGGCTATAGGAGCTGAAAGTTTTCCTTCTTCCATTTGAGTGGCTGTGGCAATTACTTTCGGTTCGATACCTGCACCGGCTATTTGGAAGGAATTGAAAGAAATTTCAGGAGCTTCTTTTACTTCCAGTCCTGCTTTCTGAGCTACAGAAAGTAAACTTTCGCTGCCGCTGATAGATTTTTCTAATTCTTGTTTCAGAATTTCTCCTTTCTTTTTCTGAATCAGTATATTTTTAATTTGCGGTTTTACGCTTGTCAAGGGAGCAATTCCTTCTTCGTTAATTTCGGTAAGGACAGCAATGGTATATTTATTGCCGGTTTCGAAAATATTCAGTCCCTCGTTGGTAAGAATGGCATTTCCGGTTTTGTTTGTCAGGTAGGTTTGACGTACCAATTCTCTGGCGTTGTCCATACCGGCAATGCTCTTATCGTTTTTGTTAAGAGTAGCGATTCGCTTGGTCAGCCCCACTTCGCTGACTTTTTTGTCAAAATCGGCAGAAGTATGAATGTTATTGGAGAAATTACGAGCTTCGTTATAAATTTTATTTGTCGTTTTCTGGGAAGGAATAACCTCTTTCTCAATCGTAGCAATTTGTACTTTTTGTACGGGTTTTGATTGTCCGGTTACCTGCACGATATGAATGCCGTATTGCGTTTTTACCACTTTAGTGGTTTTCGGTTTCGCAAAAAATACGGTGTCACTGAACGGTTGTACCATCATACGCTGGCCGAACCATCCCAAATCTCCTCCATTTACGGCAGAATTCTGGTCTGCGGAATATTGTCTGGCTAAGACTTCAAAATCAGCTCCTTTCTTCAATAAGTTTACCAGGCTGTCGGTGAGCATCTCAGCTTGTTTAAGATCATTATTCTGCGGAACGATCAAAATGTGACGGGCTCTTACAGAATCCGGCAACATTCTCAAATCGGAAGCACGGCTGATCCGGTATGCATTTTTTTCCAAATACGGTCCGAATACTCCTTTATTGCCGCTAAACAGAAAATCAGCCAAACTATCGTTCGCAATTTCTTCTTTCTTCAAATAAGAAGCGTCAAATTTTTTATCGGAAGAAGATAGTTCAATAAATTCTGCCGGGTTTTTGGTTTCCGCAAATTCATTCACCATATCAGTTACCCACTTTTCTGTTTCTTGATAGTCTTCCGGAGAAGCTTCTATGTCAAAATTGACATATACTATTTTTCTGGATTCCGGCTGCTCAAAAAGTTTGGAATGGGAATTATAATAATCTTTTATCTCATTATCGCTTACTTTGACTGTAGAATCGTCTATACTGGAATAACTTTTTACAATATAACTGATGTCGGATTTTACGGCATTGTTTTTAGCTGTTTCTTCAGCTTGTTCGTCCGTAATATACAAAGCTTTTGACATCAGTTCATTGTATTTCTCCTGTTTCCGGGAAGTTGCAATTTGTTCTTCCATGTTCAACCAATACCTTTTCTGAGGAGTATTCGCCGGAGCTGCAATGAGTTGCCGGATAATTTCATGGGCACGGTTTACATCCACCGTTCCTGTATTCGGATCTGCAAACATTTGGCGAATTGTCGGGCTCATATTGCTTCCCAGCAACATATCGTATAATTCTTCACTGCTTACGTCCAAACCCAGCTCTTCATACTCCTGGTTCATAATTTGTTCCATCACCATTTGCTGCCAGGTATTTTCTCTCAGCATAGATTGCTGTTCATCATTTAGGGCAGAAACCCCATTCATCATTTTGACGATTTCTTCGTTCTTATCTACCTTGTTCTGGAAGTCGGTAATCGATATGGCTTCGCCTGCAATTTCTCCCACCTGGTTGCGGGAACGGTTAAATATACTTGCGCCTGAGCTCAATGCATCGCCGACAATAAAAGCTACAAGTGCTAAACCGATTACAATACTTACAAGTAATCCACCACGATTTCTGATGTTTTGTAATGTTGCCATTTATTTTGGATTTTTTAATTTTTACGCTATTTTTTGAGGGTACGAATATAGGCAAAACCCTTATGTTGTGCAAATATTTACCTTAATTTCTCGGAATGTCCTTTTAAATTGTTTCTCCACGAACAGAAGATAAACCACTATGCTGTTTTTCTATCGGAAGGGATAAAAAATCAGCGATCAGTCGTATCTTCTTTTTTCGTTTTTTTCGCTTTTGTGGCCTTGACAGTTGTTTTAGTATTCGTTTTTTTACTTTTTGCTGAGGCTTTTGTTGTGCGGGATTTTACTTTGGAAGAAGTCGTTTTTTTCGAATTTTCTTTTTCAATAATTGTCTGACATTCTTCTTGGGTTAATTCTTCCGCTTTCAGGGTCTTGGGTATTTTGAAATTCTTTTTTTCATAACTGATATAAGGGCCGAACCTACCGTTCAGGATCATGATGCCGTTGGCAAATACTTTGATTTGTTTATTTTTATCGCTTTCCCTTTTTTCTTCGATTCGTTGAATCGCAGTCTCCAGGGAAATGCTGGCTGGGTCATCCTCTCCTTTTTTCAGAGAAACGAAAGAATTGTTGTGTTTGATATAAGGGCCGAATCTGCCGATCCCGACGCTGACTTCTTTGTCTTCAAACATACCGAGTTTCCGCGGGAATTTAAATAGCTCCAAGGCTTCTGCCAAAGTGAGGGTTTCCATTAGCTGGCCTTTGCGCAACCCAGCGTAGCGCACCTTTTCTCCTTCACCTATTTGTGCCATAGGCCCGAACCGTCCGATCCGTACAGATACCGTTTCGCCGCTGACCGGGTCCGTTCCCAAAACTCTTGCTCCCGTATTACGCTCTGAATTTTTAAGCGTTTTTTCAATATTGTCGTGGAAAGGACTGTAAAACTGGCCGATCATTTTCTGCCATTCTATATCCCCTTCTGCGATATCATCCAGAGCTTCTTCTGCCTGCGCAGTAAAATTGTAATTCATAATATTGGGGAAATGGCTGTCCAGAAAGTCAGTGACCACCATACCCATATCGGAAGGGAATAATTTTTTCTTTTCAGTACCAAATGTTTTTTTCAGCGTAAATACCTGAATACTGTCTTCTTTCAATTCCAGTTGCTGGATTTGTTTCTCGACGCCTTCTCTCGATTCTTTGATAATATAGCCACGGTTTTGAATAGTCGTAATCGTGGGTGCGTAAGTAGAAGGACGGCCGATCCCCAATGTTTCCATTTTTTTTACCAGACTGGCTTCTGTGTAACGGGGAGGGTGTTGGGTATATTGTTCGGTAGCTGTGATGAGCTTACGGTTCACGACATTTCCTTTGTTGATTTGCGGGAGTAAGGTCGTTTTTTCATCGTCGTGTTCGTCGTCATGCGATTCTCTGTACATACGCAGAAATCCGTCGAAAATGACTACTTCGCCGCTGGCCATAAAAGGTATTTCGCTTCCGGATACCCGGATAGTGATATTTGTCTTTTCTAATTCTGCATCAGCCATTTGGGAAGCAAGCATCCGTTTGTAGATTAACTCGTATAGGGCTTGTTCGTTTCTGTCTCCTTCGATAGCGGTTTTGTCCATATAAGTCGGACGAATGGCTTCGTGAGCTTCCTGGGCGCCCTTACTCTGGGTAGTAAACTGCCTTGATTTGGAATATCTCTCTCCCAATGTCTGGCATATCACTGCTTTTGCACTTCTTATGGCGAGGTCCGATAAGTTTACGGAGTCCGTTCGCATATAAGTAATATATCCTCTCTCATAGAGTTTTTGGGCTACAGCCATCGTCTGCGAAACAGAAAATCCCAGTTTCCGGGAAGCTTCCTGTTGTAAGGTAGAGGTGGTAAAAGGAGGGGAGGGTTTGCGAACCGAAGGTTTTGTCTCTACCTGACTGACAGTAAACTGCGCTTTTTTACATATTTCCAGAAATTCCAGCGTGTGTTCTTTGGTATCGAAGCGTTCTTCGACATCTGCTTTGAATTCTGCCTGCTCTGCAGCGGTTTCGAAAATTCCGTTTACTTTATAATACTGTTGTTCTTTAAAAGCATTGATTTCTCTTTCCCGTTCTACGATTAGTTTTACGGCTACGGATTGCACCCGGCCGGCAGACAGAGAAGGTTTTACCTTTTTCCAAAGTACGGGGGAGACCTCGAAGCCTACTAACCGGTCCAGTACCCGACGGGCTTGCTGGGCGTTTACCAGGTTACGGTCGATATTGCGGGGATTTTGAATAGCATGCAGGATCGCATCTTTCGTGATTTCGTGGAAGACGATTCGCTTTGTATTTTCCGGCTTTAATTTCAGTGCTTCGAAGAGATGCCAGGCAATGGCTTCTCCTTCCCGGTCCTCATCGGAGGCCAGCCATACCGTTTTAGCTTCTTTGGCTAAAGCTTTCAGTTCCTTTACGACAGCTTTTTTGTCGGCAGATATTTCGTATTTAGGTTGAAAATTATTTTCAATATCAATGCCGAGATCTTTTTTTTCCAAGTCCCGGATGTGCCCAAAACTGGATTTAACGGTATAATTACTACCCAGAAAACGCTCAATTGTTTTGGCTTTTGCCGGGGACTCCACTATGACCAGATTCTCAATCATGCCTTTGTATTAAATCAGCTATATATTTTGCGTATAGTCTACGTCAAATTTATAATTAAAATTTCGGCTGCAAACCTACGGAAAAAAAACTAAAAACTAAAAAACAATGAACTAAAACTTGAAGGCAAGCGAATTAAGAAGTTGTCCGGAAAGGATAAAGTTTGCTTTTCGGGAATGCAAGTCTATTGAAAGACAGAAATCCTGGGTTTAAGCTTTTTTACCGGTAAAAAATTTACGGTAAAATAAAATTAAAAGGATAACGCCTATTGTAATATAAGAATCGGCTATATTAAAAATCGGTCGGAAAAATACAATATAATCGCCTCCCCAGATCGGTATCCAGTGGGGTAAAAAACCTTCGTATAAGGGGAAATAGAGCATATCTACGACTCTTCCGTGTAAGAACGGGGCATATCCACCTCCTTCGGGCAGAAAAGAGGCTATCTGGCTGTAACTGTCATTAAACAGCAAACCGTAAAACATACTGTCGATAATATTTCCGATGGCTCCGCAGAAAATAAGTGCAAAAGAAAAGATTACGCCGGTAGGGGCTTTTTCTTTCAATAATTTCAGTATATACCAACCAATTCCGGCGACGGCAATGATCCGAAAAATACTTAAAAGCGTTTTACCGGTTTTTCCGCTCTCCGACGCCATTCCGAAGGCCATTCCATTATTTTCGATGAAATGAATTTTAAACCACTCGCCGAAAACATTGAATTCGTCTCCGATCATCATGTGGGTTTTTATCCAGATTTTCACCACTTGATCTATTGCCAATAAAGCAATGATAAAAATAATCAGTTTTTTTTGCACGCTCATCCCTGATAATTGAAAATTTAGAATCTCAATCGCTAAGCGATCAAGATTCTTGTCCTTCTTTGGCTTCCATGCTTAAAGTGGCATGCGGAACAGCCCGTAATCTTTCTTTGGAAATCAGCTTTCCGGTCACCCGGCAGATGCCGTATGTTTTGTTTTCGATTCTGACTAATGCTGCTTCCAAATGAGAAATGAACTTCGCCTGTCTTTGAGCCAGCCGCCCTGCTTCTTCCTTGGACAATACCGAAGCACCTTCTTCCAGTACTTTAAACGTAGGAGAAGTGTCGGCTATGTCGTTCCCATCACTACCGGAGATAACCGCCTTCAACGTTTCATAGTCTTTTTTGGCCTTACTGAGTTTTTCAAGAATTATTTCTTTAAATTCCTGCAGCTCCTCATCTGAATATCTGGTTTTTTCTGCCATAGCTTTTGAATTTTTATCCGAAAAGAGAATTATAAGGTGTCATTAAAATGTCATTCTTATACTTTTCTTCTTCTCCGGAGGTTACACTTTTTCAATTTTAATATAAGTCGTCATATCGTCTATTTCGACTTCTTTTGCATTTGTATCTATGGTATCCGTTAGATTCACGCTTTCGGCCAGCACCTGACTGGCAATATAGGTTGAAAAATTCTCTACAGCTTCGTTGATCTGAGCATGTTTCCCAATGTATAAACGGATTTTATCTGTCACATCAAAGTTACTTTCTTTTCTCAGGTTTTGAATCCTGTTGATGAATTCCCGGGCGATACCTTCTTCTTTTAATTCTTTCGTGATATTGATATCTAAAGCGACTGTCACTTTTCCTTCGTTGGCCACTAACCAACCCGGTATATCTTCTGAGAGAATTTCCACATCTTCCAATCCCAAAGTTAATGTTTCATCGTCGAATTGCAATTGAAATTCACCTTTTTTCTCAAACTGGAAGATATCATTTTGATTCATCCCGGCGATAGCGGCCGAAATCTGTTTCATGTATTTCCCGTATTTCGGTCCTAAGGTTTTGAAATTGGGTTTGATTTTCTTTATCAAAACGCCGCTCGTATCTGTAATATACTCAATTGCTTTTACATTTACTTCTGAAAGTATGATGTGTTTCACGGCTTCCAGTTGGTGTTTCATGTCTTCGTTCAGAAGGGGAATCATCAGTTTACTCAGCGGTTGTCTGACGCGGATTTGTACTTTCCGGCGTAGCCCCAATACCATGGAGGAAATCTGTTGTGCCAATTGCATGCGTTCTTCCAGCTGAGTGTTGATTAAACTCTCGTTGGCTGTCGGAAACTGGGCCAAATGTACACTGCTTTTATAATGTCCGCTGACTTTATTCAGGTCTGTAAAGAGTTGCTCCATATAAAAAGGTGCGATAGGCGCAGCTAATAAAGCAACGGTTTCCAAACAAGTATAAAGGGTTTGGTACGCTGAGATTTTGTCGGTAGAATATTCTCCACCCCAATATCTTTTCCGGGACAGGCGTACGTACCAGTTGGATAAATTTTCGATCACAAAATCCTGTATCGCTCTTCCTGCCCGTGTAGGTTCGTATTTTTCATAGGCTTCTGTCACTTCTTTGATTAAAGAATTGAGCAGGGAAAGTATCCAGCGGTCTATTTCCGGCCGTTCGCTAATCGCTATTTCTGCCTCGGCATAATGAAAATGATCTACATTGGCATAAAGGGCGAAAAATCCGTAAGTGTTGTATAAGGTGCCAAAAAATTTCCGTTTTACCTCATCTACTCCGGCAATATCGAATTTCAGATTATCCCAGGGTTGAGAATTGGTAATCATATACCATCTGAGCGGATCCGAACCGAATTGTTCAATCGTAGTGAAAGGATCGACGGCATTGCCCAGACGTTTGGACATTTTATTGCCTTTCGCATCCAGCACTAACCCGTTGGATATAATATTTTTGAATGCTACGGAATCAAAAGCCATCGTGGCGATGGCATGCAACGTAAAAAACCATCCCCGCGTCTGGTCGACTCCTTCTGCAATAAAATCTGCCGGAAACCGACGGTGTTCGTCTATATCTGCCTGGTGTTCGAAAGGATAATGCAATTGTGCATAAGGCATCGCCCCGGAATCAAACCATACGTCGATCAGGTCTTTTTCCCGGATCATTTTTTCTCCTTTGGAAGAAACCAAGATGATATTATCAACATATGGCCGGTGCAGATCGATCTGATCGTAGTTTTCTTTAGAATTGTCTCCGACGGTAAAATTCTTATAGGGGTTTTCTGACATAAAACCGGCCTTCACCGACTTATCGATTTCCGCTATAAGTTCTTTAACGGAACCGATGCATTTCTGTTCGCTCCCGTCTTCGCTGACCCAGATCGGTAGAGGAGTTCCCCAATAACGGGAACGGGAAAGATTCCAGTCCACCAGGTTTTCCAGCCACTTCCCGAAACGTCCTTCTCCTGTGCTAGCCGGTTTCCAATTGATGGTACGGTTCAGTTCCAGCATCCGCTCTTTTACAGCTGTAGTGCGGATAAACCAGGAATCCAGCGGATAATACAATACCGGTTTATCGGTACGCCAGCAATGCGGGTAACTGTGAACGTGTTTTTCTACCTTGAAAGCTTTGTTTTCTTTTTTCAGCATGACGGCGAGGTCTACGTCCAGGGTAGCATCTTCTTCCGTCAGGTTCGGATCGTAAGCATTTTTGACAAAACGTCCGGCATATTCCTGGTATAAGGTTTGATTGACATTTGTCTTTAAAAAGTCGGGCTCTATCTCCTCCAGAAGATAAAAACGTCCCCGTTTATCTACCATAGGTTGTTTATTGCCCTCTTTGTCAATCAGCAACATCGGTGCAATTCCGGCGATCTTAGCTACCCGGTCGTCATCTGCACCGAAAGTCGGAGCAATGTGTACGATACCTGTACCGTCTTCCGTGGAGACATAATCTCCTGTGATAACCCGGAAAGCATCTCCTTCGGGATGCATCCAGGGTAAAAGCTGCTCGTAACGGATGCCTTCCAATTCCGAACCTTTGAATTCACCGGTTATTTTATAAGGGATCAGTTTTTCTCCGGGCTGATAATCTTCCAGGGGAATTTCAGCCGCTTTCGGATTGAAAAAGGCATTGAAACGATCTTTTGCCAGCACGACGGTAACCGGATTAAACGTATATGGATTATAGGTTTTTACGACCAGATAATGGATGGTAGGCCCTACCGCTAAAGCCGTATTGGAAGGTAAGGTCCAGGGCGTAGTGGTCCAGGCGATAAAATGTACGGCATCGGTTTCTTTGAATAATTTTTCCGATACTTCGTTTCGTACGATTTTAAATTGAGCCACGCAGGTTGTATCTTTTACATCCCGGTAACATCCCGGCTGGTTCAATTCGTGGGTACTTAAACCGGTACCGGCAGCCGGGGAATAAGGTTGGATGGTATAACCCTTATACAGAAAACCTTTGTTGTAAAGTTTCTGAAGGAGGAACCATAATGTTTCGATATAACGGTTGTCGTAAGTGATATAAGGATTATGCATGTCTACCCAATACCCCATTTTCTGGGTCAATTCTTCCCATTCGCGGGTAAATTTCATAACATCTTCCCGGCATTCCTTATTGTAATCCGCTACACTGATACTTTTTCCGATCGCTTCTTTGGTGATGCCCAATTTCTTTTCTACTCCCAATTCCACGGGCAAGCCATGAGTATCCCAACCTGCTTTCCGCTCTACATAAAATCCCTGAAGCGTTTTATAACGGCAGATCACGTCTTTAATTGTCCTGGCCATTACATGATGAATACCCGGCATACCGTTTGCAGAAGGAGGTCCTTCGTAAAATACGAAAGAGGGATGTCCTTCCCGGGTTTTCAAACTCATTTCGAATGTCTTGTTTTCTTCCCAAGTTTTTAAAATGTCTTTGTTCACTTGTGAAAGATCCAGACTTTTATATTCAGGGAATTTTTTCTCCATGTGTCTCTATTTTTATAATTTCTGATATCCTTTGTATATGTTTCTACAGGTCATTTTATGACCGGTTCCCGTTATATTAAAAATGATTTTTGCAAATAGGTTGCAAATATATGATTTTTAATTGAAGATCATATAATACCCTCTCTTTTTTCCGTTTCCGCCATTTTAAATAACAGGGAAAGATATTGAATGTCCGTCTTCCGTTTTTATTCTTCTTTTCTCACGACAAAACGCGCTGTAAGTCTGCTGCGTTGCTCGACTAGAGTAGGGGTATCTCCGATCAATTTGTGAATAATTTCTTCTGTATAATGACGAATTGTGATTAAGCGTACATTTTTATTGTATAAGACTTCATATTCGTCTTTCAGTTCATGGATAAAACTGTTGAAGATCGCTTCATTGTTGTCGATACAGAAAGAAAAACTGATAGCAGAGTTTTGCATCAGATTTAATTTTAAGCGGTATTTTGCTAAAGCTCCGAAAATGCGGCTCAACTTTTCTTCTGCAATAAAAGAAAAATCGCGGGGAGTAAGGGTCAATAAAAGCTGATTATCTTTATTGATATAAATCGGGGGTAATTTTAATTTCTCTTCCAATTCCCGGATAACGGAGCCGTGTTCTTCTTTATGCAGAAAGGATTTTACAAATAGAGGGATTTTTTTATTTTGTAAAGGTTTGATGGTTTTAGGATGTATGACTTTTGCACCGAAATTGGATAATTCTATTGCTTCCCGGTAGGACAATTTCGGTAGGACTTCTGTATCTGTATATAGTTTGGGATCAGCGCTCATGATGCCCGGTACATCTTTCCAAATGGTTACGTTTTCTGCGTCTAACAAATTAGCTAATATTGCTGCCGTATAATCGGAACCCTCCCTTCCCAATGTAGTTGTTTGATTGGTGGAGGTTCCGGCAATAAATCCTTGGGTAAGATACATAAAAGTATCCTGAAAAGTAAACGTTTTATGACAGAGAAGATTCGAAAGTTCGATATTTACGTTCGCATTCCGATAGGTTTCGTCGGTTTTCAGGCATTTGCGGATATCAATCAGTTTTATTTTACGTCCTTGTTTATTTAAATAAGCTCCGACAATTGCGGAAGAGAAAAGTTCTCCGAAAGAGACAATACGGTCGTATTCATAATCGTAACTCAAAGAGGGTTCGCTGTTGAGAATTTCTTCTAATTCCTGAACGAGCGTATCTAAACGGGTGTAGATTTCTTTTTCCTGATCTCCGAAGAGTTGAGAGACGATATTCCGATGAAAGTTTTTGACGTCTTCCAGGGCCGTCCAAGCCTCTGCGGACTTATGAAAATAATAATTGCATACTTTTTCCAGGGCATCGGTCATTTTACCCATGGCCGATACGACAATGATCAGATTTGTTTTTTGGGTATTCAGTATTTGTAGGAGATTTCTCACACCTTCTGCGTCCCGGACAGAGGCACCTCCAAATTTAAAGACGTTCATAAGATAGAATTTGATGACAAAAGTAAGGATTGTTTTGGAATATGAAAAACCGAATTTTTAAAATCGCTTTTGTGGGTCTAGGCGATTGTATCTGTTGACTTTTTTATAAAGGAAGAGGGGAAAAATCGAAATAAAACTAAAATTCTTTGTGTACAAACGTTTGCACTTTAAGACGGGTAATTATATCTTTGTTTGCTTTAAGTCCATTGACTTATTTAGTAAGTAGGTAAATGATTTAACGACAGATTATTCATGTAGTGAAGAAAGAGTCAACCGGAAACGGATATTTATTAAAAAATACAAAATATATGATCAACGAACAATTATTGAATCCTTCCGGCATAGTGGTCGTCGGCGGGTCAGACGACATCCAGAAACCAGGAGGGAAAGTGTTGAGAAATTTATTGGATGGAGATTTTAAAGGCAAGTTGTATGTCGTCAATCCGAAAGTGGATGAAGTGCAAGGTGTAAAGTCTTATCGGAAGGTAGACGATTTACCACAGGTGGATTGTGCTATATTGGCCATTGCGGCAAAATATTGTCCGGACGCTGTTGAAGTGTTGGCAAAACAAAAAGGAACGAAGGCTTTTATTATTTTGTCAGCCGGTTTTAGTGAGGAGAATGCGGAAGGTGCAGCCTTGGAATCCAGAATTGTAGATACGGTGAATTCAGTCGGAGGGGCTTTAATCGGTCCGAATTGCATTGGGGTATTGACAACCCATTACAATGGTGTTTTTACAACTCCTATTCCGGCCTTGGATCCTCGTGGCGTAGATTTGATTTCCGGTTCCGGAGCTACAGCTTTGTTTATTATGGATGCCGGTATGCAAAAGGGAGTGAAATTTTCCAGTGTGTTTTCAGTAGGAAATTCGGCCCAGCTGGGAGTAGAGGAAGTTTTGGAGTATTTAGACGAATCTTTTGACCCGGAAAAGAGTTCCCGGGTAAAATTATTATATGTGGAAAGCATTGCTAAGCCTGAAAAATTATTGAAGCATGCTTCCTCTTTGATTCGGAAAGGTTGTCGCATTGCTGCTATAAAGTCGGGAGGATCGGCGGCGGGTAGCCGTGCGGCTTCTTCCCATACGGGGGCTTTGGCCAGCTCGGATGTAGCGGTGGAGGCTTTGTTCCGGAAAGCCGGTATCGTCCGTTGTAATGGGCGGGATGAGCTGGCTACGATAGCGGGAATTTTCATGTACCCTCCTTTACAGGGAAAAAATATGGCGATCGTGACTCATGCGGGAGGACCAGCTGTTATGCTGACGGATGCGTTGTCCAATGGAGGGATGGAGATTCCGCACTTGGAGGGAGAGAAAGCCTTGCAATTGTTAGAGCAGTTATTTAATGGATCATCCGTTGGGAATCCGATCGATTTTTTAGCAACGGGAACGGCGGAACAGTTAGGGATTATCTTAGATGCCTGTGAGCGGGATTTTGATGCGGTAGACGGAATAGCGGTCATTTTCGGAAGCCCCGGCTTATTTCCGGTTTTTGATGTTTACGATATGTTGGACCGGAAAATGAAAACGGCTCGTAAACCGATTTTTCCTATATTCCCTTCGTATACGATCGTAAAGGAAGAAATTAAGGCTTTTGCAGACAAAGGGCGGGTCTACTTTCCGGATGAGGTACTTTTTGGGAACGCTTTGGCCAAAGTATGGCATACAGCAGCTCCCCAACCGGAAAATCCGGTATTGCCGGCAGTAAATGTTCAAAAAATCCGGGCGATTATAGATCAGGCCGGTAACGGTTATCTGGCCCCTGAACAGATTCACGGTTTATTGGATGCGGCAGGAATTGAAAGGGCAAAAGAAGGGGTGGCCGATCAGGAGGAAGATTGTGTGAGATTAGCTACTGAAATCGGCTATCCGCTGGTGATGAAAGTGGTGGGTCCTGTTCATAAATCGGAAGTAAACGGAGTGGTCTTACATGTGAAAGACGAGCAAACGGTTCGGAGGGAATTCCGGCGTATGATGCAAATTAAAGATACCTATGCCGTGATGCTGGCGCAGCAGTTGAGTGGAACGGAAGTCTTTATCGGGGCCAAACGGGAGCAGAAATTCGGGCATATGGTATTATGTGGTCTGGGAGGAATTTTTATTGAAGTACTCAAAGATGTAAAGGCCGGTTTAGCACCTCTTTCTTGTACAGAAGCCCGGGAAATGATCCGGCAGCTGAAGTCGTATAAGATCATTCAGGGAGTAAGAGGGCAGGAAGGTGTGAATGAAGCTAAATTTGCAGAAGCTGTGGCCAGAATTTCGGTATTGGTGAAAATAGCACCGGAAATATTCGAGATGGATTTAAATCCTTTATTGGGAAATAAAGCGGGGGTTGTAGCTGTAGATGCAAGAATAAGAATAGAAAAAGAAAATTAGTATGAAGAAGTGGAGAGAGTACAGTGCTTCGGAAAAAAGAATGCTGGTCGTGTTGGGGATATTGATCCTTTTGATCCTCCTCACTTTTGGAAGAGTAAGCCAGGGAGTGCAGAAAGGAATGAGTCGTTTTTTTTCTGATTCGGCCGATACGGTACAAGTAAAATAAGAAAATCTTCTGTTTTATAGAGCCGGGAATTGGAAAAGATCTCTTCGAGAAGAAGAGTGTCTTTTCGGATTCCCGGCTTGTTGTTTGGGAAAAATTTTGCAACCGTTTTCATTGGATTGTCGTATGAAATGTAAGTTAAATCTTTTAAAATGACGGATATTTTCTATAAAAAGCAGGTTTGAGAATATTCATAAATTTAAATGTAAAAAGCAGAAGGAAAAGGAGCTAAAAGTTCTTTTACCTTTATACTTCATCCGGGATGTTTTAACTTTATAACTTTAATATACAGAACTATGCAAGACAATCAAAAAGAAGAAAAGCCCCAATTGACAGCCGATTTGGAAGGAAATTACCTATTAGATAAAAAGAGCCGCGATTTAAAGGGGATCGGATTATTTTATGCTCCTTCAGGTGGGAATGTGCATAAAGTGGCAAAGCGGATCAAACAAAGAATAAAAGATCAAGCGGTAGATATGTTTTATATTCAGGAGATCCGTCCGGAGAAATTTTTGGATTATCAAAGCTTAATACTGGTTTCTTCTACTTTGGGAAAAGATGCCTGGAACAATGATGAAACAGATGAGTGGGCTGCTTTTTTACCGGGTTTACAAAAAATAAATCTGGAAGGCCGGCGTGTCGCTTTGGTCGGATTAGGAGATCATATAAAATATCCCAATAATTTTGTCGATGGAATGCAGGATTTAGCGGACTTGGTGAGAAAAAATGGGGCCTTGTTAGTCGGTAAAACTTTGCCGGATCACTATACGTTTACTATGTCCCGGGCGGTCGAAAAGGGGCAATTTGTCGGTTTACCTTTAGACGAGGACAATGAACCGGAAAAAACAGATGCACGGCTTGACAGATGGCTGAAACAGGTTTTGCCGGAATTGACAGCATAAGGGAAAGAAGAGAAGGAGGATTTTATATTTGTATATCACTTCTGCCCCCATAAGGAATATCTTTGCTGAAAGCCTCTGTAAAGGAAATCATTCCGGCATAAATATGGGCGCAACGGATCGTACCACTATGGACAAAGAGGCAAACATGACGAAAAGACTTTTGCCTGAGTTCATCCAAAAAACGACTTACCCGTTGGTATTGATTCATAAAACTTTCTCCTCCTCCTGCAGGAATGTGAATCCAATTAGAATACCATTCCTGTAGGAGAGGGTCTTGCAGAGTGGCCCAGTTTTGCATTTCCCAGTTTCCAAAATTTAGTTCTTTTAGCCGTTCATCCAGGATAGGATGCGGATATCCACAATAGGCGGATAATTTTGTACAGCGGGACATAGGACTGCTATAAACCGCATCAAACTGTTCCTGGGCAAGATTTTGTGCAACTTCTCTGGCTTCTATCGGGAAGGAGTTCGCTACGTTCACGTCGGTAAAGCCGTAAATTGTTCCCGTTTCCACAGCAACGGAGGTATGACGGATAAGTGTAACTTGCATGACTTACCAATAATAAATAATAATACAGCCTAAATAGAAAGATTGTTCGATAATCAGCACACTGGCTCCACAACAATCTCCGGTATATCCCCCGATCTTTTTTTTCAGATAAATACGGAGTGCTATAGTTACAAATACAGCAGGAAATAAAGCCAATAAAAAAAAGGGGTCTCTTAAAAATAAAAAGGGAATCAGGCATAAAAAGGCTATAAACAAGTATTCTCCCCAATGAATTTTCCGGTAAATTAATTTTGTTTTACTTTCTTCTGCTTTACGTACATAACTCAGAGTACCGATCATGATAGAAGCACATAATTTGGATAATACATCGGCGGCCAGGATGACGGGTAAAATGAGGTAAGGGTCGAAGGAAGCCAGGAAAGATACATAGGTCAGGAAATAGAGGATCAGCCCGATTGTCCCATAACTTCCGATGTGAGAATCTTTCATAATGGTTAAAATTTGCTCTTTACTGTTTCCTCCGCCGAAGCCATCCAGAAAATCTGCCAGTCCATCTTCGTGTAAGGCCCCTGTGAGTAAAAGGCGGGAGAGTATAGCGATAACGGAAGCCGGTAAAAGGGGCATACACAAAGATGCAAGCCAATACGTGCCTAGGGTGGTGAAGCCTGTTACGAATCCCACTAAAGGCCAATATTTAAGGGTATCCGAATAATAGCGGGGATCTACTTTTATGATTCTCCATAAAGGCAGGCGGGTGAGCATCATCAGTGAAGCCAGAAATCCTTTCATGTTTTTAATCGAAATATTTGGTAACGGCCGCTTTTTTAAAATCATTCATTTCGTTGATCATCCGGATTGCCGAATCAATAATGGGATAAGCGCAGATAGCGCCTGTACCTTCTCCCAAGCGTAAGCCTAAAGAAAGCAAGGGACGGGCATTTAAATATTCCAATACCATTTTATGACCGTATTCATCTCCGCAATGTCCAAAAATGCAATAATCTAAGACTTCCGGATAAAATTGCCGGGCAGCTAAAATACAATTTGTCATGATGAAGCCATCTATGATAATTACCATTTTCAGCTCGGCGGCTTTTAGCATACCCCCTATAGCTGCCACCATCTCATAACCGCCAAAATAACGTAAAATGTCGGTAACTTCCCCACTGCCCTTGTAACGATCCACCGCTTGTTTTAGAACCTTATATTTGTGTTGTATTCCCGCATTGTCCAGTCCGCTTCCGGCTCCTACACATTGTGCCAGAGGGATGCCTGTGAGGTAATGCATCCAGATAGAAGAAGTGGATGTGTTGGCAATTCCCATTTCTCCAAAACTGAGAATATTCGTTCCTTCCCGGTAAATTTGTTCCGTGATTTCTGCACCGATGCCGATGGCCTGGTCGAATTCTTCCGGCGTCATGGCAGCTTCGTATAGGTAGTTGCGTGTTCCTTTACGGATTTTTCGGTCAATCAAACCAGGCAAGTCTTTATAATCGTAATTTACACCGCAATCGACAATTTTTAAAAGAAAGCCGTGCTGTCTGCAAAACATATTAATACCCGCTCCTCCTTTCAGAAAATTAGGAATGGCTTGTGCTGTTACTTCCGGAGCCGAAAAACTTACCCCTTCTTTGACGATGCCGTGATCTGCTGCGAAAATAATGTTCTGCGGTTTGTGAAGTGCGGGGGAGAGCGTTTGTTGTATTCTGCCGACCTGAACGGCGAGTTCTTCCAGACGCCCTAAGGAGCCTTTCGGTTTCGTGAGATTGTTGATTTTATCGATTAAAAGAGGTACAATAGCTGTATCGGGAGATTGAATATTAAATTTTTGCATGATGTTTGTTTTTAAGATTCAGGATTCGTCTTTTATTGGGAATCTACGGATGTTTTTATTTTTACGGGAATACCTGATACCATAAATATGACTTCATTTGCCTGTTGAGCTACATATTGATTCATCCATCCCTGTAAATCTGTAAAACGACGCTGGAGCAGATTGTCGGCAACTCCTCCCATCCCCAGTTCGTTCGTTACAAAAATAAACGTCGCTTCCTGGGCTGTAAATTTATCAAATTCTGTTTTTAGAGCAGAAAGAGATAAGTCGATATCGGAATTCAAGTCAAAAAAGAAATTGGTACTCCACAAAGTAAGACAGTCGATCACAATTACCCGTTGGGGAAGCGAATGCCGGCTCAGGTATTTCTCTTCTTCTATATTCGTCCATTGCGGCCCGCGATCTTCTTGATGCCTTCGGATTCTTTCGCGATACTCTTCGTCCCATACCCGCGAGGTAGCTAGATATACCGGATTTTTTGACCATTGCAAAGCCAATTTCTGGGCATAACTGCTCTTGCCGGATCGTTGTCCGCCTGTAATGAGGATGATTTTTTTATCCATTTTTTAATGAATTTTTCAGGTAGTAAAGATATAAAATCATTTCAGAATTGGTGGAATTGTAAAAATGTTTAAATGTGAAAATGTAAATGTGTCAACAGAATGGATATTTTCTGACAGAAGCGGCGGAATATTTCCGGGATGAACAGAACGAAAATCATTAATTATTCTCTTGCTTCTTGGGGCTGTAAGGGTGTTGACCAGCGAGCTGCGGGGGGATATTCTTCAGTTACTGAATATCGTTCCTCCCAGTCTTTCTCGTATATTTACACCTTTCGAAGAAAATTTCTGGAATTTGAATTAAAATGTTTGTTAACTTTGCCTCCGATAAATTAAAAATCATGATTCAAACGACCCATTTAATTCTGACCCGTCATGGGGAAACGCTGGAGAACAGACAGGGAATTATGCAAGGACATATGCCGGGTACCCTGTCCCCCTTGGGCATTCAGCAGGCTAGGGATTTAGCTGACAGATTAAAGGAGGAAAAAATGGATGCAATTGTTTGCAGTGATTTGGCGAGAAGCTATGATACGGCGAAAATAGTGGGTGACAGCCGGGGATTAGAGCCCAGGCCTGTTGCTTTGTTGCGGGAAATTGATTGGGGAAAATACGCCGGAGGAAAATTAGCCGCTATTGATTGGACACGTTTACCGGAAGGATGTGAGACCTTGGAGAATTTAATGGGAAGGGCCCGGAAATTTATGGCTTGGGTTTGTAAGGAATATCCGGGCCGACAGGTATTAGTGGTAGGGCATGGGGCAATCGACCGGGCGATTCTGGCTTGTTGGGAAGGAAAAACGGCTATGGAAATGGCAGAAATGCCGATTATGCAGAATACTTCTTTTATCAGATTGAATTTAAAAATCGGTTATGATACACGGACATGGGGATGATGTTTATCGTTTTGAAGAGAAAATTCAGGCCAATTTCTCTACAAATGTTTGGTATGGTACAGATGTAAAACTTCTACGTCAGGTATTGAATGAAAATGCGGACGCTGTTTTACATTATCCAGAACCGGATGCTGCATCTTTCCGGGCGATTGTAGCAGCAGAACATCGGTTGGCTCCGGAATCCGTCCTGGTGGGAAATGGAGCCACTGAATTGTTTTACCTGATCGCCCATGCTTTTGCCGGTGTCCATACAGTGATACCCGTGCCTTCTTTTGCAGAGTATGAAGACGCTTCTTCCTTATATGACCATCACATTTGTTTTCTTTCTGGTGAAGAAGTAGAAAATATACCTGTACATACGGGATTGATGTTTATCTGTAATCCTAATAATCCGGATGGCCGGATTTGGGAAAAGGAGAAAATCCGGTTTTTATTGGAAAATTATCCGGATATGACGCTGGTGGTGGACGAATCTTTTATTCATTTTGCTCCCCTGGCCCAGTCGGCTTATCCCCTTATTGAAAAATATCCCAATTTATTGGTCGTAAGATCGATGACGAAAAGTTTTGCCATCCCCGGATTACGATTAGGGTATTTATTGGGAGAAGCGCGTTTGATTGAATTTATCGCTTGTTATAAACAGCCGTGGTCGGTCAATGCCTTAGCAATTGAAATGGGAAAATATTTGTTACAGCATGCCGGTTATTTTTTGCCGGATGCCGGAAAATTGAAAGAACGCCAACGGGCTTTCGCTGCGGAACTGGCTACGATTCCGGGATTTTATCCTTTGGATTCCGCTACTTCTTTTTTTCTGGTCCGGACGGATTACGATTCCCGTAAATTGAAAGAAACCTTATTAAAAGAAGGAATTTTAATCCGGGATGCTTCTAATTTCAGGGGATTGGATGCTCATTATTTTCGGATAAACACCTTATCAGAAGATAAAAATCGATTGTTAATCCACGCATTGAAAAAATATGCAGAATAGTTTTTATGAGGTAATCATTCCTTTAGTGGCAGGTTATGGTTTGGATTGGGTGCTGGGAGACCCGCGCAAACTACCTCATCCGGTTGTACTTTTCGGAAATACGATCGCTTTTGCTGAAAAAACGTTGAACAAAGGAAAGTGCCGGAAAGGAAAAGGAGCATTGGTCGCTTTGGGATTACCCCTTTTGACAGCCGGAATTTTTTGGGGAATAATGGGAGGATTGAAAAATGGGGGAATAGGTTGGTATTGTTTTGCAGCAACTATTTTTGTATTTTACGGTTTGGCGAACCGGAGTTTAATCCGGGAAGGACGAGAGGTTATTGATACGTTGGAAAAACAGGGACTGGAAGCCGGACGTCGGCGGCTGTCGTGGATTGTGGGACGGGATACTTCTGCTTTATCTCCCAAACAGATTTATACGGCAGTATTGGAAACCATGGCGGAAAATTTAAGTGATGGAGTGGTGGCACCTCTGTTTTATTACGCTTTAGGAGGCGTTCCTGCTATGATGACTTATAAAATGATCAATACGTTGGATTCGATGATTGGCTACCGGGATGAGCGTTACCGGGATTTCGGTTGCTGGGCTGCCCGTTTGGACGATGTGGTGAATTATATGCCGGCTCGTTTGACGGCCTTGTTGATGATTCTGATAAGTCATCGCCGGGGATTATTACGGTTTGTATTCCGCAACGGTAGTAAACATGCCAGTCCGAATGCCGGTTATCCAGAAGCGGCAATGGCAGGCATTCTCAATTGTCGTTTTGGGGGTTCACATCTCTACCACGGTTTACTTATCAGAAAGCCCTATATAGGGGAAAACAACCGGAATCTTTGCCGAAGGGATTACGCACGGGCTGTCCGGATAAATGAAGGGGTGACTTTTTTGACCGTTTGCCTCATTGTCATGAGCTATTATCTGATTTATTTTTAAAGGTAAACCCTTGGAAAAGAGAGAAAAATTGATTTTAACCACTTATAGGCCCTTTGTCTGGTTGGGAAAAAAGGGGCGGAGGATACATAACGAAATGAACTTTTATAAAAAATAGTCGTATTGTATGTTTAAATATATTCGGAAAACATTGGAAACGGCTAGGCACCGTCCTCGTTTTGGAGGGTTGGAAATATTGAGATACATAGGTCCGGGATTATTGGTGACAGTAGGGTTTATCGATCCCGGGAATTGGGCGTCAAATCTGGCAGCTGGTGCGGATTATGGCTATGCTCTTTTATGGATGGTATCTTTGTCCACTATTATGCTGATTATCTTACAGCATAATGTCGCGCATTTGGGGATTGCCACAGGGCTTTGTTTATCGGAAGCAGCTATGACTTATTTGAAGCCTCGTTATGCCCGTCTGACCTTGATTTCTGCCATGGGGGCTTCTATTTCCACTTCTTTAGCTGAAATTTTGGGAGGTGCTATTGCTTTGGAAATGTTGTTTCGTATCCCGGTACGGATAGGGGCGATCCTCGTTGCCATTTTTGTCGTCATCCTGTTGTTTACGAATTCTTACCGGGTGATTGAGAGATGGATAATCGCTTTTGTTTCCATTATCGGCTTATCTTTTATTTACGAACTTTCTTTGGTACACATTGAATGGGGAGAAGCGGCTTGGGCTTGGGTTACCCCCTCTTTCCCGGAGGGGTCTATGGTCGTGATCATGAGTGTATTGGGAGCTGTGGTGATGCCGCATAATTTATTTTTGCATTCTGAAGTTATTCAAAGCCGGCAATGGAACTTGGAAGATGACAAAATTATCCGCAAACAGATGCGCTATGAATTTTGCGATACATTCTTATCCATGATGATTGGTTGGGCCATTAACAGTGCTATGATTCTGTTAGCTGCTGCTGCTTTTTTTAAGAACGGAACCACTGTAACTGAATTGCAGCAAGCGAATACCCTTTTACAACCTTTGTTGGGGAATAATGCAGCTGTGATTTTTGCCGTGGCTTTATTATTTGCCGGAGTGGCTTCTACCATTACTTCAGGTATGGCTGCCGGCTCTATCTTTGCCGGTATATACCGTGAACCATACGATATTCAGGATACTCATTCCCGTTGGGGAGTGTTGCTGTCCTTGATAGCGGCATTGCTGATCATTATGGTGGTTTCGAATCCTTTTATGGGTTTGATTTATTCTCAGATGATACTGAGTATCCAATTGCCGATTACTATCTTTTTACAGGTGTATCTCACTTCCTCGGAAAAAGTCATGGGTAAATATAAAAACTGTACTTCTACAAAATGGATTTTATATTTTTTGGGAGGAATTGTGACATTACTGAATCTTATGCTATTGATTAGTTTCTTTTGATGTTGTAAAATTGCTTTGAAGTCCCTTGTTCTGTTCCTGGCCGGAAGCAGTAGTCCGATAATAAAAAAGAGCTTTTCCGTGTTTTTTTTCTTTTCCCGGAATCTTTTTTTATTCTCTTTTTTGTTTTCTTTTTTTTCCTTATCTTTGCCGCTCCTATCGGGTATAGGAAAGTATTCATTTAAAAATTAGAAAAATGTCAACTAAAATCAGATTAGCGAGACACGGACGGAAAGGACGTCCATTTTATCATGTAGTGATAGCTGATAGCAGAGCGCCACGGGATGGCAGGTATATTGAAAAAGTAGGAACATATGATCCGAATACGAATCCGGCTGCTATCAATCTCAATTTTGACAGAGCTTTGTATTGGCTGATGGTAGGTGCTCAACCGACGGATACAGCTAAAAGAATTTTATCCTACAAAGGGGTTTTGATGAAAAAACACCTGTTGGAAGGAGTAAAGAAAGGTGCTTTTGACGAAGCTGCTGCTGAAGCGAAGTTTGAAGCCTGGATGAAATCAAAAGAAGCTAAAATCCAAGAAAAGATTAGTAAATTAGCCCAGGAAGGGGATGCTGCTGCTAAAGTAAGATTAGAAGCTGAAGCTAAAGTTCGGGCTGCTAAAGAAGAAGTTGTAGCTAAAAAACGCGCTGAAGCAGAAGCCGCTGCCGCTGCCAAGAAAGCAGAAGAAGCTGCTGCTGAAGCTGCCGCCGCTCCCGCAGAAGAGGCTGCTGAAACAGTTGCTCCTGAAGCTCCAGCTGCAGAATAATAGTTCTATGATCCGAACAGAAGATTGTATTCCGGTGGGGAAAATTATAAAATCCCATAATTTACAAGGAGAAGTTGTAATTTTTACCGAAAATGATCTTTTGGAAGAATATGCAGAGGAACCGGTGTTTATTTCCTTGGAAGGAGCACCGGTTCCTTTTTTTATAGCAGATGAAGGAATATCGGTGAGAAACCGTAATACTTATATCGTTAAATTTGATTTTGTCGATACTTTGGAACAAGCAGAACGCCTGATTGGACACGAAGTACTGCTTCCGAAAAATTTATTTCCGGAAATAGAAGAAGACGGTGAAGCTGATGTCGACATAGAGACTTTGAAGGAATTTGAGGTGGAAGATGAAAGGAGCGGCCGAACGGGGCGGCTTCTGGACGTGGCCGATTATTCCGGTAATGTTGTTTTTACAATAGCTATTTGGGATAAAGAAATTCTTTTACCTTTTTCTGAAGACTACATAAAACGGATCGATTTCGAAGAAAAAAAGTTGATCGTTTTTATCCCCCAAGAAATTATAGATCTTTATTAAATCCTCTTTTATTTACTTTTTGTTTACCTAAAGTTGCAAAGAACAAGGACAAATGGCTTGATCTGCAACGAATAGGATATTTACTGTTGCATATAAAGAATTCCATTTTTTGTTTTACTTTTAAATGCCAAATATTTTTTTTGGAAAACTTTTTTGTAGTTAAAAAATGTTATATTCATGATTAATAAATACTTATAAAAAATAATAGAAAACTTTCAAAAAAAATGTCGTTATTTTATTATACGAAATAGAACTTTTTATACCTTTGTTCCATAGGCTATAACTAAAAATATTATTAAATATACGACCATGAACGAGCAGGTGGCAACTAAAAAAAAGACTTATACTCAAGAAGAAGCGTTTAAGAGTTCTCTGGACTATTTCAAAGGGGACGAACTGGCAGCACGCGTATGGGTAAATAAATATGCGTTGAAGGATTCTTTCGGAAATATTTTTGAAAAAAATCCGAATGATATGCATAGACGTTTAGCAAAAGAGATATCCCGTATAGAGAAGACGTATGCAAATCCCCTGACGGAGGATGAAATATTCGAAGTTTTAAGGGATTTTAAATACATTGTTCCTCAGGGAGGACCGATGACGGGTATAGGGAATGATTTTCAGATTGCCTCTTTGTCGAATTGTTTTGTAATTGGTCACGATGGTCCTTCCGATTCTTATGGAGGAGTAATGAAAATAGATCAGGAACAGGTACAGCTGATGAAACGGCGGGGAGGAGTAGGGCATGATCTTTCTCATATTCGTCCGAAAGGATCTCCTGTAAAGAATTCCGCTTTGACGTCGACGGGTATCGTACCTTTTATGGAGCGTTATTCCAATTCTACTCGGGAAGTAGCTCAGGATGGGCGTCGCGGAGCTTTGATGTTGAGTGTATCCATCAATCACCCGGATTCAGAGAGCTTTATTGATGCGAAGATGACGGAAGGAAAAGTGACGGGAGCCAATGTCTCGGTGAAGATTGACGATGCATTTATGCAAGCTGTTGTAGAGGATAAATCCTATGTTCAAAGTTATCCGGTTTATTCAGAAAACCCTAAGAATGTAAAAGAGATTAATGCCCGTCAATTGTGGAATAAAATTGTACACAATGCTTGGAAATCGGCTGAACCGGGAATTCTTTTCTGGGATACGATTATCCGGGAAAGCGTACCCGATTGCTATGCCGATTTAGGATATCGTACCGTTTCAACCAATCCCTGCGGGGAAATTCCCTTATGTCCCTACGATTCTTGTCGTTTATTGGCTATTAATCTGTATTCCTATGTGTTGGATCCTTTTACGGATAAGGCTCGTTTTGACTTTGAGTTATTTAAAACACATGTTGCTATTGCCCAGCGAATCATGGATGATATTATCGATCTGGAATTAGAAAAGATCGACACTATTTTAGATAAAATTGATGCAGACCCCGAAGATGAGGAGATCAAAGGGGTGGAAATCCGTCTGTGGCAGAAAATCCGGAGAAAAGCCAAGGAAGGCCGTCGTACGGGGGTTGGAATTACTGCGGAAGGAGATATGCTGGCTGCTTTAGGGTATCGTTACGGAAGTGAAGAAGCCACTGATTTTGCCGTGAAAATTCAAAAAACTTTGGCGGTAGAAGCTTATCGCTCTTCCGTACATTTAGCTAAAGACAGAGGAAGTTTTAAAATTTTTGACGCTAAACGGGAAGAGAATAATCCTTATATTTTGCGGCTAAAAGAAGCGGATCCGGAAATGTATGAAGAAATGTTGCGGTATGGCCGCCGGAATATTGCCTGCCTGACAATTGCTCCTACCGGCACTACCAGTTTAATGACCCAGACAACATCGGGTATTGAACCTGTTTTTATGCCGGTTTATAAACGAAGAAGAAAGGTAAATCCGGGGGATCAGAATGTTCGGGTGGATTTTGTGGATGAGTCCGGCGACAGTTATGAGGAATTTATCGTTTTTCACCATAAGTTTGCTGAATGGATGAAGGTGAAAGGATTCGATATCAATAAGCATTATTCCGATGAAGAAATAGATCAACTGGTGGCAAAATCTCCTTATTATAAAGCTACTTCGAATGATATCGACTGGGTGGCCAAGGTGAGAATGCAGGGAATGATTCAGAAATGGGTGGATCATTCGATCAGTGTAACCGTTAATCTGCCTTCAGACGTAACGGAAGAGCTGGTTGGACAGTTGTATATTGAAGCTTGGAAAAGTGGCTGTAAAGGTTGTACCGTGTATCGGGATGGATCCAGGGCTGGTGTATTAATTTCAGCCAAAGAGAAAAAAGGACCGGAACAATTCTCTATGCCTTCCAAACGTCCGATGGAACTGGATGCTGAAGTTGTCCGCTTCCAAAATAATAAGGAAAAATGGATTGCTTTTGTTGGTTTATACCAGGGACGGCCTTATGAAATTTTTACCGGTATTGCAGACGATGAAGAAGGAATTATGCTTCCCAAATCCGTAGTATCCGGAAAGATTGTAAAACATTATGATGAAGAGGGGAATTCCCGTTACGACTTCCAGTTTTCCAATAAAAGAGGTTTTAAGACAACGGTAGAAGGGCTTTCTTATAAATTCAATAAAGAATATTGGAATTATGCCAAATTGATTTCCGGGGTGTTGCGTTATGGAATGCCGATTCATCAGATCATCGGTTTAATCGGTACGATGGAATTCGATAGTGAAAATATTAATACCTGGAAAAATGGAGTGGAACGGGCTTTGAAAAAGTACGTTCCTGACGGGACAGAAGCAGCCGGAGAGGTCTGTGAAAATTGCGGTTCTCCTGTTGTTTATCAGGAAGGATGTCTGATTTGTAAGACTTGTGGAACTTCTAAGTGCGGATAAACAGCATTATAAATTGAGTCTTTTGTAAAATGGATGAAGAAGGGGACTATCTGGATTTTCAGGTAGTCCTTTTTCTGTATAAAGTCTTAAAATAGAAGAAAGAGTTAACTTGTGAACTGCCGACTATTTTATATTTTTGTAAAAACTATTGATAGATGAAAGTTCATTACGGATTAGCTCCTATACATATCGTGAATCCTGTGGTCACGATGGGAAGTTTTGACGGAGTACACAAAGGACATCGGCAAGTAATAGACGGATTGAAACGATGCGCTGAAAAACTGGAAGGGGAAACAGTCATTATTACTTTTGACCCCCATCCCCGGGAAGTGTTGTATCCTTTGGAAAAAAGACCGGGAATATTGACGACTTTGAAAGAAAAAATCCAAATTCTTTCTTTTTATGGAATAGACCATTTGATTGTATTAAAATTTACCGAGGAATTGGCCGGGCATACTTATTCCGATTTTGTCAAACATATTCTGGTCGATAGAATGGGAATAAAAGGACTGGTTGTAGGTTATGATCATCGTTTCGGGAAGGACAGAAAAGGAAATTTTAACACCTTGAAGGAATTAGCAGAGAAATACCATTTTTATATCGAACAGGAAAATGTATATACCTGCGATCAGGTGAATATCAGTTCGACTAAAATACGAACGGCCTTGGAACTGGGTGATATCGCTAAAGTGAAAGAATTTTTGGGTTATGATTATACTATTTCCGGAACAGTTGTACATGGAGATAAAATAGGGAAGAAAGTGATCGGATTTCCTACTGCTAATTTGAAAATAGACGATGAGAGAAAACTGTTACCGGCTGTAGGAGGTTATGTAGTAAGAGTTTTGTGGGAAGAAAAAGTGTATTATGGGATGTTGAATGTAGGAGTCCGCCCAACCGTCAGTCAAACCGGTATCATCCGCCTGGAAGTGAATATTTTTGATTTTGAAGGAGATCTCTACGGGAAAGAGATGAAAGTCCAGTTGCTTTCCCGGATAAGAGGCGAACATAAATTCGATACAATTGATGAATTGCGGTTACAATTACAAAAAGATAAAATAACGGCTCAGCACTTTCTGGAAAAAGATCAATTAAAAGGGAATATATAACTATAAATTTAGTTTATTTTTGTAAGTTTGTTTTTATTAAAAATCAAGCTTATGAAAAAGATTGCTATTTGTATTTGGGGAGCTATATCGGGTACGATATTGCTAAGTCACTGTACCTTTTCCGACAAAGGGGTTCGGAAAATAGATCAGCAGGGAGATAAATTGTATGTTTGTGTGCATCATGAAGTAAAAGATTCGGTTGTTATCCCTTTAAGTGAGTTGGTAAAAGAGGTGCATATTGTGAAGCTGGATACAGCCAAGGAGGCATTGATCGGAGGAGGAGAAGTGGTAATTTCTGAAAATTATATCGGGATTAAACCTTGGGGGTCAGAGCCTTTTAAGCTATATGATAAGCGGGGTAAATTTTTACGTAATATCGGACAGATCGGTCGGGGACCAGGTGAATATCTGAATTTGTACTGTATGCAACTGGATGAAAAAAACGACCGGATTTATCTTTTACCTTGGCAAACCCGTAGGCTTTTACGGTTTGATTTTGAGGGGAATGCTTTGGAACCCGTACGGTTGGTTACGGGTTTGCCTAAAGGGAAGTTTTTTGTCCGGGAAGATAAGGTGGTTGCGGCAGCCCTTCCTTTTAAGGGGATGCAGGGATATTTTGTTTTCCAGCAAACACTCGAGGGAAAATTAGTGGGAGGAATACCTCTGGAGAATTATGCGATTCCCCCGGATTACAGTAATGAAATATACGGAAATTATCAAAATCATCAGTTTGGGGTTTATATTTTTCAGTTTTTCCATCCCGAACAGGATACCTTATATTATTATAATATGACAGATAATCGTTTAATTCCGGCTTTTACGGTTGATTTTGGCAATGCAGCGGTACCGATGCATTCCTTGGGGGAATTTTCTCATTATTATTATGTGGAAACAATGGAAGCCGTTCCTTATAAAGGAGGTATGGTAACGGATAATTACAAATATATAGCAGTGGATAAGGAGAGGGGAACAGCCCGTTATTTCCGTGTAGAAAATGATTTTTGGGGAGGGTTGAAGGTCAGCGTATCCGATTTGGTTAATGGAATATTTGTTCAGAATTATCCGGCAATAGTTTTGAAAGAGGAATTGGAAAACATAAGGCAGAAAAAAGACTTGAAGCCCGAGGTGCTCCGGAAAATAGATAATTTATTAGCCGGATTAAGCGAAGAAGATAACAATGTCATTATGTGGGGTGAATTTAAATAGATTCCGGTTCCGTTTAGGAAGAGAATTAAAAAACCTCCGGTTTCAAAAGATTTCAATTGATATGTTGAAATAAATGAAAAATCGGAGGTTTTTCTTTTAGTGGGATGAGCAATCTTTATTTTCCAACTTCAAAAATGCTGTTAGAATCGGTATTGTACCATCATATTGATCCGGTTGGCGTTTCCATAACTTTTGTCAAAATTATTCCGTCTTCCAAATACATATTCTATCCCTGTTGTGCCGTATTCCGTAAAATTCCATAACAGATTGGCAGCGGCATATTGGGCAAATTTGTAATTCGTACGGGCCATACTGCCGATGTTTTCCATCCGGGCATAACTGTAAACAACGGTAGAATATAAGTTCGGACGCCAGTTCTGTTGGATGGCGCCGAAAAATCCCCACATGGAGGAAGCTTTTAAACGTCCGCTTTTGTCGGGGTTGGGTATCAGGTCATATCCCAGGGCGCTGATATCCTGGATGTAGTTGGCAATCGCTTTTCCATAAACCCCTTGGAACATAAAGCTGGTTGTTTTGGTGAAGTAAATATCCCCGCTAAGAGTGGTTCCCCAGCCGGTAACAATTTTGTCTTTATCGGTCAGGTTGTCTTTGTAATAGATATTCCGGAGGATTGCACCGGCTTGTAAATGCCCTCCATTGTTAAAGGAATATTTGGCAACCAGAGGAATATCCGGGATTCTTTGCCGTATTTTGGCTGTATAGTTATCCGTTTGGTTGGTATAGTCCGGAATAGCATATTCCAAAGCCAGAGAAGCCTGCCAGTTTTTGTTGAATTGATAGGTATATCTGATTTGGGGTTGTCTGACTTCGATACCGCTGGAAGGTCCTTCCTCATCGATAGTGGTCGGGACAGCCGGCATATCACAAAATGTACTCCATGCTTTTCCGATCAAAAAACCTTTAAATTGTACAAAAGCCTGATTGAGACGGGGAGTATTGTCGGGACCTTGGAATTCCATCTCAATATAAGAAACTAACCGTCCTACATCTGTGTCACCGACTAATTTAAAGAACAGACGGGATTGGTTTACTGTGATGCCGTAGCTGCTGCCCGGTTGATGGCCTTTCGGGGCGATTGTAGAAGTAGTAAAGAAGTCGTAGCTTTCTACGCCGTTGAAGTCATAAACTCCGTTTACTTGTACATATCCTCCTACTCCGAATACAAAACGTCGGTCGTTGTCAAAAAAGATGAAACGCGGGGCGGTCGGGTCGTTGTAAGCTAAAGGAAATGCTTCTTTCATTATGGTATAGAAATTGTGCAAATCCTTTTTTTCAGATATCGACGCTACCTGTACTTTCTGTGCTTTCAGCCCTATGCCGAAAATGGAAAGAAGACAAGTGAGCCCAACAAGTGTGGAAATTTTTTTCATAGCTTGTACAATTAATCGTTTTTATTTTCATTACAAGCTATATACGAACAGGAATAGAAAAAGTTGAAAGGGATGAAGAGGTACGAAATCAGAATTTCGAAAAGTCCTTATAGGGAAATATCCGGATATTCAGCCGAAAACTATTCCCTTGGTAAACGAACGGGATTCCGGATGAAAGTTAATGCATCAGAACCGAAAGTGCATTTATCAGAGAAACCGGAAGTCCTGCTTCCAATACGGGACATTGTTCCTTTAAAAGGACTTTTCGAAACCTGTTTTTATTTACCGATTTGTCGGAGCAGATTTCCTAAATCTGTTTTTTCTTTTAAGATGTCGTACAATTGGGCAATGGGAATACGTTCTTGTTCCATCGTATCCCGATGACGTATGGTAACGGCATTGTCTTGTAGCGTTTGGTGATCTATCGTGATGCAAAACGGAGTTCCAATGGCATCTTGCCGGCGGTAGCGTTTCCCGATGGAATCTTTTTCGTCATACTGGCAATTGAAATCGTATTTGAGCAAATCCATGATTTCTTGTGCTTTTTCGGGAAGGCCATCTTTTTTTACCAAAGGCATGACGGCCATTTTGACCGGAGCTAATGCTGCCGGTAATTTGAGAACGACGCGGGAATCTTGTTTACCGTCTTTGCTCAGATCCTCCTCGCAATAAGCTGCAGAAATAATTTGCAGAAACATACGGTCCACTCCAATGGAAGTTTCGATTACATAAGGAACGTAAGATTCGTTTAACTCTGTATCGAAATACTGCAATTTCTTGCCGGAGTATTTTTGGTGTTGGGATAAATCGAAATCGGTACGCGAATGTATGCCTTCTACTTCCTTGAATCCGAAAGGAAATTTGTATTCGATATCGGTGGCGGCATTTGCATAATGGGCTAACTTTTCATGATCGTGAAAACGGTAATTTTGTGCTCCGAAGCCCAGCAACTGATGCCATTTCATACGGGTTTCCCTCCATTTTTTAAACCATTCGAGTTCCGTACCGGGACGTACAAAAAATTGCATTTCCATTTGTTCGAATTCCCGCATCCGGAAAATAAATTGCCGGGCGACAATTTCATTCCGGAAAGCTTTTCCAATTTGTGCAATCCCAAACGGAATCTTCATACGGCCGGTTTTTTGCACGTTTAAGAAATTGACAAAAATACCCTGAGCTGTTTCAGGACGCAGGTAAATTTTGCTTGTGCCTTCTGCCGTTGAGCCCATTTCGGTGGAAAACATCAGATTGAATTGACGTACTTCAGTCCAATTGGCTGTACCGGAAATGGGACATACAATATTATTGTCGATAATGATTTGCCTTAATGCTGTCAGATCATTTGCATTCAGGGCCTTGGCCATACTTTCCCGCAAAGCTTCGCGCTTTTCGAGATGAGCCAAAATCTGTGGATTGGTTTGCCGGAATAAAGTTTCGTCGAACTTATCTCCGAAGCGTTTCCGGGCTTTCTCCACATCTTTTTCTATTTTTTCATCGTATTTGGCAATATGATCTTCTATCAGCACATCTGCCCTGTATCTTTTTTTGGAATCTTTGTTATCGATAAGCGGATCGTTAAAGGCATCCACATGTCCGGAAGCTTTCCAGATCGTCGGATGCATAAAAATAGCAGAGTCAATGCCTACAATATTTTCATGCAAACGTACCATGGATTCCCACCAATATTTTTTTATGTTATTTTTGAGTTCAACCCCATTTTGCCCATAATCATATACGGCTCCCAGACCGTCGTATATATCGGAGGAAGGGAATACATAACCGTATTCCTTACAATGTGCTACTAATTTTTTGAAAATATCTTCCTGTGCCATATTATCTGTGTTTTAATCATTTCACTATCCGGTTGATTGAAGAAGGACTCCGTATCGGTTACTATCCATTCGCCGGAAATTTTATTCTTTCCTCTGAGTTTTTCTGTCCCGACCGACAGGTTATACAGAGGGCGGAGAAGGGCTGTGTCTGAATACGGAATCTCTGAATGGGTTGTCTTTAGTTATCTGTTCCGATTTCTTTAATCGCCTGGGTCACATTAATCGCATAATCTCCTATCTTTTCGCATTCAGAAAACATATCTGTATATAAAATTCCGGTAGGATAATTATACCGTTTTTCTTCGATAGCGATGAGGTGTTCTTGCTTCAGAATGGTACGGTAATCATTGATGGCGTGTTCCAGTTCGTAGGCTTTTTTCGCATTCACTTCTTTATACTCCATGGTCAGATTGTCGCACATTACTCCTAGAGTCTCGTCTACCAAAGCAAACATACTTTTTAGTTTGTGATTCAGATCTTCCGTAAACGTCTGATTTTGTTCTATTTTACGAAGCATTGCTTTCGCTACGTTGAGGGAGGAATCTGCAATGCTTTCGATTTCTGATACTATTTTAAACATGGCCCGGATCCGTTGGGAGTTTTCAGTGGATAATTTGGATTCGGATACTTTTGTCAGATAATCTGCAATTTCGACTTCAATTTTATCACTTTCGTCTTCCAGTTTGACCAATTTGTCAAATTGTTTTTCGAAATCCTTGGACGTCATATTCAGAGAGGCTGCTACTTGCTGGAACATATCCCGCGTATTTTTACCGTATAAGGCAATTTCCTGTTTGGCCTGAAACAACGAAGCATCGGGAGTAGAAAGTAGGCCGATTTTGATATGTTTTAATTTGAATACATCTTCGTTGCTTTCCCGGGTAGGAATAATTTTGGTCACTAAACGGGCAATCAGTTTTGTAAACCAAATGAGCAATAATACGTTGGAAACGTTGAAAACGGTATGAAATAAAGAGAGCGACATGGGCACTGCTTCTATATTGGTAGAAGGATCTCCGATACCCACGAATACGCTGAGTTCTTCTATCCATTTCAAAAATACCGGGAAGATAGCCAATACCCATGTCACGCCGAATACATTGAACAGAAAATGGGCGAAGGCCGCTCTTTTAGCGGTTGTGTTGGCGACCATAGCGGCTAGATTGGCTGTGATTGTGGTTCCGATATTTTCCCCCAACACCATGGAAGCGGCAATATCATAGCTGATCCAGCCGTTTGCACACATGACCAGTGTGAGGGCCATAGTGGCTGAAGAGGATTGTATCAGGATCGTAAGAGCAGTTCCGATAAGCATGAACAGGATATAGGAACCGTAGCCCATATCGGTATAGTTTTGCAGAAAAGTGAAGATTTCCGGATTTTCATTCAGATTGGGCATGGAGTTTTTCAAAAATTCCAAACCGATGAATAATAATCCGAAGCCGATAATCAACTCTCCCCAGCTTTTACGGGAACGTTTATTCGAAAATAAAAGCGGAAGACAAAGACCGATGAGGGGCAATGAAACTTCCGCCATACTTATCTTGAAACCGAGAATAGAAATCAACCAAGCCGTGACGGTTGTTCCTACGTTCGACCCCATAATGACTCCAATGGATTCTACCAGATTTAACAGTCCGGCATTTACGAAGCTGACGACCATTACGGTGGTTGCGGAAGAACTTTGGATGATAGTGGTGATAAGAAGACCTGTGATTACTCCCTTCACCCGGTTGGAAGTCATGGCTGCTAAAATATGCCGCATTTTATCTCCCGCTACTTTCTGTAAGGCCTCACTCATTAATTTCATGCCGTACAAGAAAACTCCCAAAGAACCGATTAGTTTCAGGAAATCGAAAATTCCGTAATCCATGTTGTATTTGTTAACGAATTAAAATTTGCGAGTGTAAAAGTAAAAAACTCCCTTTAAAAACGAAAATATTACGATATTTAAATGGGGTAGAAAATTAAAATACTTGAAAAAATGACTGAAATAAAAAAGCGGTAAAGAAAGATAGAAATCAGCTAATAAAAAAGCCCCTTTTTGAGGGGCTTTTATAAAATGAGAGAAAAGGATTACATCATCCCCGGCATGCCACCGCCCATGGCAGGAGCAGCGGGTTCTTCTTTTTTCTCTTCTACTAATACGCACTCGGTGGTCAGGAACATACCGGCGATAGAAGCTGCATTTTCCAAAGCAACACGGGTCACTTTTTTCGGATCGATGACTCCAGCCTTTTTCAGGTCTTCGTATATGTCTTTCCGGGCATTGTAACCGAAATCTCCTTTCCCTTCCCGTACTTTATTTACGACAACAGCCCCTTCTACACCGGCGTTGTAGGCAATCTGGCGCAAAGGCTCTTCAATGGCCCGTTTGATAATTTCGATACCTGTCGTTTCGTCCTCTGTTTCTCCTTTCAGGTTTTCTAAAGCGGCCTGAGCCCGGATGTAAGCAACACCGCCTCCGGCAACAATACCTTCCTCGATAGCAGCTCTCGTAGCACTTAACGCATCGTCTACACGGTCTTTCTTTTCTTTCATTTCGACTTCAGAAGCGGCACCGACATACAATACTGCTACTCCCCCTGCCAATTTAGCAAGTCTTTCCTGTAATTTTTCTTTGTCGTAGTCGGAAGTCGATTTTTCAATCAATTTTTTGATTTGAGAAATCCGATCGGCAATAGCTTGTTTGTCGCCTAATCCGTGTACAATAGTAGTGTTTTCCTTATCAATTGTTACTTTTTCGGCTCTACCTAACATTTCAACAGTAGCGGTTTCCAGTTTCAAGCCTTTCTCTTCTGAAATGACGACACCACCTGTCAGGATAGCGATATCTTCGAGCATTTCTTTCCGGCGGTCTCCAAAACCCGGAGCTTTTACAGCGGCGATTTTCAAAGAACCTCTCAGACGATTTACAACCAAAGTCGCTAAAGCTTCACTTTCCACGTCTTCTGCAACGATTATCAAGGCACGTCCGGCTTGAGCTACCGGCTCCAGAATCGGCAGTAATTCTTTCATCGTACTTACTTTTTTGTCGTAAAGTAAGATGTAAGGATTCTCAAATTCTGCCACCATTTTGTCACTGTCGGTGACAAAGTAGGGAGAAATGTATCCCCGGTCAAATTGCATACCTTCTACCACTTTCACTTCGGTTTCCATGCCTTTGGCTTCTTCTACGGTAATCACTCCTTCTTTCTTCACTTTTTCCATAGCCTCAGCAATCAGATTCCCGATAGTATCGTCTCCGTTGGCAGAAATACGGCCTACCTGACGTATTTTATCATAGTTGTCACCTACTTCTTCTTTTTGTTCTTCCAGGCTCTTCACAACGGCAGCGACGGCTTTGTCAATACCTCTCTTCAATTCCATCGGATTGGCGCCGGCAGTTACATTCTTCAAACCTACATTAATAATAGATTGCGCTAAAACAGTCGCAGTGGTGGTTCCGTCTCCTGCATCATCTCCGGTTTTAGAGGCTACTTCTTTCACCATCTGGGCACCGATATTTGCATAAGGATCAGATAATTCAATTTCTTTTGCTACTGTCACCCCGTCTTTGGTAATCTGAGGGGCACCGAATTTCTTTTCAATGACTACATTCCGGCCTTTCGGACCAAGCGTTACTTTCACTGCATTAGCCAGTTCATCTACACCTTTCTTCAACAGGTCACGAGCTTCAATATTGAATTTTATTTCTTTTGCCATAATGTTTTTATTTTTAATGTTTTAATTTTTAAGGGTCTTTTTTGTATGGACCTTGAATTAAAGAACAACCAAAATATCGGATTGGTTCATAACTAAATATTTTTTGTCGTCGATATGGATTTCCGTTCCGGAATATTTCCCGAATAAAACGGTATCACCGGCTTTTATTTCCATCGGTTCATCGTTTTTACCTTTACCAGTTGCAATTACAACTCCTTTCTGAGGTTTTTCTTTAGCAGAATCCGGAATAATAATCCCACTAGCAGTTTTTGTTTCTGCTTCTACAGGTTCAACAATTACTTTGTTAAGAACGGTTTTGAGTGCCATAATCTTAAAATTTTTAAAGTTTATAATATATTAATTTCATTTATCCTGCAATGTTACAACGGGAACACCCGCAGTAATGTTTCATCTTTCACCTTTATCATTTTTTGTGCCAAAAAGCAGTTATTTTCTTTTAAAGAAAAGTTGTTAAAAGATAAATCATTGAAAATGAAATAAAAAGAAACGGAATAATACTTTTTTACAGAAAATTTATTAAATGACAGGAGGACAAAAAAATGTCAGTATGACTGACATACTGACATTTTTTATAAAGGACACGACTTGAACTTACTCTTGTGTATTTTCAGCCGGTGTGGTTTCGTTACCTGTTGGTGTCTGGTCTCCTTGTGGTTGAGTGGTAAAAGGAGGTATTACCTGATTGGAGGGTGCTTTTTGCACTTGTTCTTGTATAGCCGATTTTCCGCCGATTTCCCCTCTGGGAATAGCTAAAGCAGCAATAACACATAATAATAACATAGCGCCTGCCAATGTCCAAGTAGCTTTTTCCAGAAAATCTGTTGTTTTTCTCACACCCATAATTTGGTTAGAAGCTGCAAATGATGAAGCCAATCCTCCGCCTTTCGAATTTTGCACCAGCACAATTAATATCAGTAGGATACAGATAATTACAATTAAAACTGAGATTGCAGTATACATAGTTACTCGTTATTATTGATTTGATCTTTAATTTTTTCAATTCGGTTTGCAAAGTAAACACTTTTTTCCGGATATTTCAAACTTAATTTTATATAAGTTGTAATCGCCTTTTCGTATAACTTCTGTTTGATGTAGATTTTAGCCAGTGTTTCTGAAAAAAGATCGTCGTTTTCCTGGTCGCTCTCTTCCGATAGATCCCGATTGTCTACCATATCTAATTGCCCCTTGGGGATAGTGGGTTGTTCTAATATGAATTTATCGATCAGGGCTGTTTTTGAGGTTTTGTCCTGAGGGGAAGGAAGGGGGGCTTCTTCTGTTTTTTTCTTCTTTTTCAGTTCTCCGGCGAGTTCTCCCAGTGAAAGAGCTTCCTCTTCCGGAAAAATATCTTCTAAGCGGTAAGTGCGAAAAATATCTTCTGATTCTACCGGGTGAGGAGGAAGCGGATGAATCTCTGGAACAGGAACGGACGGCTGGGAAACTTGAGCAGTTGCATGATTCTCTTCTTCTCGGAATAACTCAATGGGTTGAGTAAAAGTGCTTGTGACATTTTTAAGGGAAACGGCAGAAAGAGGTACTTCTACCGGAGAAATCGTATCCGTTGTGTTTTCTTCGGTCCCTTCTGGGGAGGCTTCGAAAACTTCTTTAAACTCGGACCAGTTATTCAGATATTTGTAAAATTGTTTGTGGTTGGGAATATATATACTTCTGTGCTTTAATTCTGGTGAGAAACGATTCTTTTTCGAAAGGTAAAGGACTTTTAAAAAAAGAATTTGAGCCGCCTGGAAATAGGGATAACGGTTGAGCAGGGCTTCCAGCTCTGTCAAATCCTCTTCCTTTATCTTTTCAGGATGAGAAAAGAATTCAATCCATTTATCCATTTTCATCTATGCGTATCCTGATTGTATCTCGGTTTCCTGTCTGATTTTTACCAGTTGACTAAAGCTTTGTTATAAATATCTTCAATAATTTTATCCAGGATCTTTGTAATTAATCCTTCTTCTGCAGAATCGAAATCGACATCTATACTGTAGTCTTCGTAATTAGAAAACCGGGAGTCGAAATCGTATTTGTCATCTTTGATATTCGTATATTTTACACGTATTTCTATGGTAAGACGATTCGAAGAGGCAATTTCATCCCTTTGAATGTCGATAGGTTTTTGATAATATCCTACAATCTCTCCCTCAAAGCGAATATCTCCGTTATTATCTGTCATTTCTTTCAGGCTTGTTTTTGTCCGCAGGTACTCGGTTAATTTTTCCCGGAAAAGTGTACTCAGATAAGGAACCACCAATAGAGCACGGTTCGGAAAATAGTCGACGGAATAGGTCTTTACATCCGGTGAAATAGAAGCTCCCGTCATAGAATATTTGACACTGGCCAGTTTACAGGAATCGCAAAAAAGAAGGATAACGAGAGTACAAACCAGTATTTTCAATGTTTTCATAGAGATAAATTTATAACATACAAAGATAGTAATTATTGTAAAACTGAAAGTTAAATGTGATTCCGGAAATTTTAAATTTCAATATTGTATTCTTTTAATTTCCGGTAGAGAGTTCTTTCAGATATTCCCAAATCGTTGGCGGCCATTTTACGTTTACCATGGTTTTTTTCCAAAGCTTTTATGATCAGTTCTTTTTCTTTTTCTTCAATCGAGAAGGATTCTTCTACCAGAGCTTCTGTATCCTGAATTTGTTCTTCCGGACTTATAACAGAACGTTTGGCGACGGTTTTATTGGAGAAATCAGTTTGGGGTTGTTCATAGGGATGATGGATAACCAGGGAAGTGGGAGGAGGAGTAGGCACGGTGGAAAGATCTTCTTTTTCGATCATCCCGTAAACGAGTTGTTTTAGATCGTTCATGTCTTTTTTCATATCGAAGAGAATCTTGTAGAGAATTTCTCTTTCCGAGGCGAAACTGTTTTCCGAGGAATCGTGATTGCCCGTCAGTACAGGTAATACTGTGTTTTCTGCCGGTAAATATTTTTTTAAAGTGGAGGCATCTACTGTTCTTTCCTGTTCGATAATGGAGATTTGTTCGGTAATGTTTTTTAATTGCCGGATGTTTCCAGGCCATCGGTAAGCTTCCAGCAACTGGATCGCTTCTTCGGTAAGCCGGATGGCTGGCATCCGGTATTTTTCTGCGAAGTCTGCCGCAAATTTCCGGAACAGTAGCGGGATATCTTCTTTTCTTTCCCGTAAAGGAGGTATATATATAGGTATGGTATTTAAGCGGTAATAAAGATCTTCCCGGAATTTTCCGTTTTTAACAGCTTGCGGAATATCCAGATTGGTAGCAGCGATGACCCTGACATTGGTTTTCTGGACTTTGGAAGAACCCACCCGAATAAATTCACCGGTTTCCAGTACCCGGAGTAAACGAGCTTGGGTGGAAAGGGGGAGTTCTCCTACTTCGTCCAAAAAAATTGTTCCTCCGTCTGTTACTTCAAAATATCCTTTTCGATCCGATAAGGCTCCGGTGAAAGCTCCTTTTTCATGTCCGAATAATTCAGAATCAATGGTGCCTTCCGGAATAGCTCCACAATTCACAGCAATATAAGGGGAATGCTTACGGCTACTGAAAAAATGAATGATACGGGGAAAAATTTCTTTTCCGACGCCGCTTTCGCCCGTAATCAAAACGGATAAATCAGTCGGGGCTACCTGACGGGCGATGTCGATCGCCCGGTTCAATCCTTCATTGGTTCCGATGATTTCAAAACGTTGCTTTATAGCTTGTAAATCTTCCATAGTAAGGATAAATAATTAGAAATATATATGAAATACTGCAAAAATAGCAGTTTTGCTGACAAAATTACATTTGTTTCCTGTATTTTTATCTTGAATTCTTTGTTTTTTACGGTTATATTTTCGCTTTGAGAGAGGAAAAATCCTTTTTTTCCAAAAAAACAGCTTTTCTCTTTAGGGATTTAATTCGCTGATGCTCTTTACTTTTTTCCAAAAAAATGTCATAATTGTTTGGTAGTTAGGAAAAAGGTCTGTACATTTGCACTCCATTTTGAATAAAAGTATACTAATTAAAACTATTGTAATGCCTACTATTCAACAGTTAGTAAGAAAAGGAAGAACGAAAATTGTGGACAAGAGCAAGGCTCCGGCTTTGGATGCATGTCCGCAGAGACGTGGGGTTTGTGTACGTGTTTACACGACGACTCCGAAAAAGCCGAACTCAGCGATGAGAAAGGTAGCTCGTGTGAGATTAACCAACGGGAAAGAAGTGAATGCTTATATTCCGGGAGAAGGTCACAATTTGCAGGAACACTCGATCGTAATGATCCGTGGTGGACGTGTGAAGGATCTGCCGGGTGTACGTTATCATTTGGTACGTGGAACATTGGATGCTGCTGGTGTTGCTGAAAGGAAACAAGGACGTTCTAAGTACGGTACGAAGAGACCGAAGCCAGGCCAGGCTGCAGCAAAAGGCAAAAAGTAAAAAGTGATTAACAGGAATTTGTTTATGAAGCGTTCCCGGAAAGTTGAGTAAATAGTTGTGAAACTATTGAAGACCAAACGGACAGCTGATCGAACCAATTCGTAAACTAAAGGAAATGAGAAAAACAAAACCCAAGAAAAGAATCCTGTTACCGGACCCGAAATTCAACGATGTACTGGTGACGAGGTTTGTAAACGACCTGATGATAGATGGTAAAAAGACCATCGCTTTTAGAATTTTCTATGATGCATTAGACATCGTTGAGGAGAAAATGGCTAAAAAAGAAGAAAAGACCGCTTTGGAGGTTTGGAAGCAAGCATTGGAGAACATTACTCCCCAGGTGGAAGTAAAGAGTCGCCGTGTAGGTGGTGCTACTTTCCAAGTGCCGATGGAAATCAATCCCAACAGAAAAAGAGCAATTTCTGTGAAGAATATGATTTTCTTTTCTCGTAAGAGAAGCGGTAAAAATATGGCAGAAAAATTAGCTGCCGAAATCATGGCTGCTTATAAAGAAGAAGGTGCAGCTTTCAAGAAGAAAGAAGATACACACCGTATGGCAGAGGCCAACCGTGCTTTTGCACATTTCAGATTTTAATGAGGAGAGATAGATAAATGGCAAAGAGAGATTTACATTATACAAGAAATATCGGTATCATGGCCCACATTGATGCCGGTAAGACAACTACAACAGAGCGTATCCTGTATTTTACCGGTGTGAACCATAAAATAGGCGAGACCCATGACGGTACGGCTACTATGGACTGGATGGTACAGGAACAGGAAAGAGGTATTACCATTACTTCGGCTGCAACGACCTGTTATTGGAAATATCAGGATAACGATTATAAAATTAATATTATTGATACTCCGGGACACGTTGACTTCACGGTGGAAGTGGAGCGTTCTCTACGTGTATTAGACGGTGCCGTAGCGTTGTTCTGTGCTGTAGGAGGAGTGGAAGCTCAGTCCGAAACAGTATGGCGTCAGGCAAATAAATATGGAGTGCCCCGGTTGGCTTTTGTAAACAAGATGGACCGTTCCGGTGCTGATTTTTTCAAAGCTGTCCGTGAAATTAAAGAAAAATTAGGAGCTAATCCCATTCCCCTGGAGCTTCCGATTGGAGCAGAAGAGAATTTCAAAGGCGTAATCGACCTGGTTGAAATGAAAGCTTATCTGTGGGAGAATGGGGCGATGGATGCGACGATAGAGGATATTCCTGCCGATCTCATGGCTGAAGCTCAGGAATGGAGAGAAAAGCTGGTAGAAGCAGCTGCCGTTCAAGACGAAGCTTTGATGGAACGTTTCTTTGAAGATCCGGATGCGATTACCGTAGAAGAATTGAAGGCTGTCATCCGGAAAGCGGTGATTGCTATGGATTTCTGTCCGGTGATGTGCGGTTCTTCTTTTAAGAATAAAGGGGTTCAGAATTTGCTGGATGCAGTGATCGCTTATCTGCCGAATCCGCTGGATATCCCGAATAGTAAGGGAACAAATCCCCGTACGGGAGAAGAAGTATATTTTCCGGTAGACCCCGAAGCTCCGCTTTCTGCATTGGCCTTTAAGATCGCAACCGATCCTTTCGTAGGACGTTTGTGTTATACCCGGATTTATTCCGGTAAAATAGAAGCCGGTTCGTATGTATACAATCCGCGTACCGATAAAAAAGAACGTATTTCCCGTTTGTTCCAGATGCATTCCAATAAGCAAATGCCGAAGGAGGTACTGGAAGCCGGAGATATTTGTGCTTGCGTAGGATTTAAAGATATCCGTACCGGAGATACTCTTTGTTCAGAAGAGAAACCGATTGTATTGGAAAGCATGACTTTCCCCGATCCGGTAATCGGAATTGCTGTGGAACCTTTGACACAGAAAGATACTGATAAGTTGGGAATGGCTTTGGCCAAATTGGCCGAAGAGGATCCGACATTCCGGGTAAAAACGGATGAAGATTCCGGCCAGACGGTTATCAGCGGTATGGGAGAGCTCCACCTGGATATTATCTTGGATCGTTTGAGACGGGAGTTTAAGGTGGAATGTAACCAGGGAGCACCTCAGGTAGCTTATAAAGAAGCGATTACTCAGCCGGTGGAACATCGTCATGTATTCAAGAAGCAAACCGGTGGTCGCGGTAAATTCGCCGATATTATTTTCCGTATGGAACCTGCGGAAGAGGGCAAGGAAGGTCTGACTTTTGTCAACGAAGTGAAAGGTGGTAATATTCCGAAGGAATTTATACCTTCTGTTGAAAAAGGCTTTAAGGAAGCTATGAATAACGGCGTATTGGCCGGTTATCCGCTGGAAAGTCTGAAAGTAACACTGATAGATGGATCTTTCCATCCGGTAGACTCCGACGCTCTTTCCTTTGAGATGGCTGCCAAAATTGGTTATAAAGAAGCTGCGCAGAAAGCCAGACCGGTATTGCTGGAACCGATTATGAAGCTGGAAGTGGTCACTCCGGAAGATTATATGGGAGATATTATTGCTGACTTGAATCGTCGTCGCGGACAGGTGGAAGGGATGGAATCTCGTACAGGGGCCCGTGTAATCGATGCGAAAGTACCGCTGTCGGAACAGTTCGGTTATGTAACCGTTTTGAGAACATTATCTTCCGGTCGTGCTAGTTCTTCTATGGAATTCGATCATTATGCCGAAGTTCCGAAGAATATCGCCAAAGAAGTGGTAGAAAAAAATAACGGGAGAACAGAATTAGTGTAAGAATTTTCGATTGTTGATTTGCGGTGAGGATTTCCTGCCGCAAATCTGAAATCATAATCATAACTAAAAACATGAGCCAAAAAATCAGAATTAAGTTGAAATCTTACGATCACAACTTGGTGGACAAATCGGCAGAAAAAATTGTTAAAACGGTAAAAGCTACCGGAGCTGTAGTCAGTGGTCCTATTCCATTGCCGACACATAAGGGAATTTTTACAGTAAACCGCTCTACTTTCGTAAATAAAAAGAGCCGGGAACAATTTTTGGTATGCACTTTCAAAAGACTCATTGATATCTACAGTTCTACTGCAGGTACCATTGACGCACTGATGAAACTTGAATTGCCAAGTGGTGTTGAAGTAGAGATTAAGGTATGATAACGGCGAATACCTTATGTCGTTATTAAGAGAAAAAAAACCTATTAAAAAAGTAAAAGAAAAATGCCAGGTTTAATTGGAAAAAAAGTCGGAATGACTTCCGTATTCAGTGTTGAGGGGAAAAGTATCCCATGCACTGTGATTGAGTGCGGTCCATGTGTCGTAACCCAGGTTAAAACAACAGAGACCGATGGTTACGAAGCACTTCAGTTGGGTTTTGAAGAAAAGAAAGAAAAACACACAACGAAGCCGCTAAGTGGACACTTTAAAAAGGCAGGCACAACTCCGAAAAGGAAGCTCGTAGAGTTTTCAGGATTTGAGACTGAACACAAGTTAGGAGATGTAATTGATGTTACTTTGTTCGAGGGTACAGCTTTTGTGGATGTCATCGGTACCTCTAAAGGAAAAGGATTTCAGGGCGTTGTGAAACGTCATGGATTCAGTGGTGTCGGCGAAGCTACCCATGGTCAGGACGACCGCCAGAGAGCACCGGGTTCTATTGGAGCTTGCTCCACCCCCTCACGTGTTTTCAAAGGGATGAGGATGGCCGGTAGAACAGGAGGTGACAGAGTTACTGTTGCAAACTTGCAAGTTTTGAAAGTAATTCCTGAAAATAATTTGTTGTTGGTGAAGGGATCCGTTCCCGGAACGAAAGGTTCATTCGTAATTATTGAGAAGTAATGGAGTTAAGTGTATTAAACATTGCCGGAAAAGAAACAGGCAGAAAGATAGAGTTAAATGACGCTATCTTTGGAATAGAGCCTAATGAACACGCCATCTACCTTGACGTAAAACAGTATCTCGCCAATCAGCGGCAGGGTACCCATAAGTCAAAGCAGAGGAATGAAGTGTCAGGTAGTACTGTAAAGCTGAAAAAACAAAAAGGTACCGGAGGAGCACGTGCGGGTAGTATCAAGAATCCTCAATTCAGAGGAGGGGGACGCGTATTCGGACCCGTGCCCAGAGATTATCGTTTCAAATTAAATAAGAAACTGAAGAGATTGGCTCGTAAATCAGCTCTGGCTGTAAAAGCAAGTGCAAACGCCGTGACGGTAATTGAAGATTTCAGCTTTGAAGCACCGAAAACAAAACAGTTTGTGGAATTGGTTAACAACTTGAAAGTAAATCAAGGAAATCTGTTGTTGGTTTTAAGTGACGTAAACGAGAATATATTGTTATCGGCTCGCAACTTACAGAATGTTGAAATTAAGAGAGTCAACGACTTGGCCACTTACAACATCATGAAGGCTAAAAACCTGGTGCTTGTTGAGAGTTCTGTGAAGGGCCTGAATGAAATGTTCAATCTTAACTAATCAAAGAAGAGATGGAAATCATAATGAAGCCCATTCTGACAGAAAAAATGTCAGCGTTGACCGACAAAGAACACAAGGTGGCTTTTGTCGTAGCAAGAGATGCGAATAAGATAGAGATAAAGAAGGCAGTTGAAGAAATGTACGGAGTAAAGGTAAAGGCTGTGAACACTCAGCGCTATCAAGGCACTGTGAAGTCCAGATACACCAAGGCCGGTGTAATTACCGGAAGGACTGCGGCATTCAAGAAAGCAATTGTAACTTTAGCAGAAGGTGATAGTATTGATTTTTTTAGCAATATTTAAAGAACATGGCTGTAAGAAAATTAAATCCTGTAACTCCTGGTCAAAGACATAAGGTAGTAAATACCTTTGAACAGGTGACTACAGATAGACCTGAGAAATCATTGTTAAGACCTGTGAAAAAAACCGGTGGCCGTAATAATACCGGTAAAATGACAATGAGATATATAGGTGGAGGTCATAAACAAAAATACAGAGTGGTGGATTTCAAACGGGACAAAGACAATATTCCTGCAAAAGTAGCGTCTATTGAGTATGACCCGAACAGAACCGCCCGTATTGCTCTGTTAGTATATGCAGACGGAGAAAAGCGTTATATTATCGCTCCGATTGGTTTGACTGTTGGTCAGACTGTTGTGAGTGGAAAAGAAATTGTTCCTGAAATAGGAAATGCTCTTTTCTTATCTGAAATCCCATTAGGTACAATTATTCATAACATTGAATTGAGACCGGGACAGGGAGCTGTGATGGCTCGTAGTGCTGGTTCTTATGCTCAATTGGTTGCCAGAGAAGGGAAATATGCTTCCATCAAGTTACCTTCCGGAGAAATCCGTATGGTGCTTGTAACCTGTAAAGCTACCGTAGGTACGGTGTCCAATACCGATCATGCTTTGGAACGTTCCGGTAAGGCTGGTCGTAGCCGTTGGTTGGGCCGTCGTCCGAGAGTGAGAGGTGTGGTAATGAACCCGGTTGATCACCCGATGGGTGGTGGTGAAGGCCGCGCTTCAGGAGGTCATCCAAGATCACGTAAGGGCTTGTTGGCTAAGGGTTATAAGACCAGAGCACCGAAGAAAGCTTCAAGTAAGTATATTGTAGAAAAAAGGAAATAATAACCGATAAATAGTAATGTTATGAGTCGTTCGTTAAAAAAAGGCCCTTTTATAGATGTGAAGCTGGAGAAGAGAGTGTTGGCAATGAATGAGTCCAATAAAAAATCGGTTGTTAAAACCTGGGCTCGCTACTCTATGATTTCTCCGGATTTTGTAGGCCATACAGTAGCTGTACATAACGGTAATAAATTTATTCCGGTATATATCACCGAAAATATGGTGGGACATAAACTGGGAGAATTTGCACCGACACGTACCTTTAGAGGTCACGCCAATAAAAAATAAGCGTGATTAAGTTGAACCAATGAAGATGTATTAAAATGGGTGCAAGAAAAAGAATAAGAGCAAATCAGATAAAGGAGGCCAAAAAGGAGAAAGCTTTTGCGATCCTGCGTGGTTGTCCTTCGTCACCTCAGAAAATGAGATTGGTGGCAGACTTGGTACGTGGAAAGGACGTACAGAGAGCTTTGGATATACTTAAATTTTGTCCTCGTGAAGCTGCCCGTAAAGTGGAAAAACTCTTGCTTTCGGCTATTGCCAACTGGAGTGCCAAGAATGAAGGTAAACGGATCGAAGATGCTTCTTTGTTTGTCAAAGAAATTTTCGTTGACGGTGCTGGCATTCTGAAAAGACTGAGACCAGCCCCACAGGGGAGAGCTCACCGGATTCGCAAGAGATCAAATCACGTGACTATCGTCTTGGGTAGCAAGACAGCAGTTGAAAATGTTGTAAAAGAATAAAATCGCATGGGACAAAAAGTTAATCCAATAAGCAATAGATTAGGAATCATCCGTGGATGGGATTCTAACTGGTTCGGCGGCAAAAAATATGGCGATAAACTGGTAGAAGATTATAAGATCAGAAAATACCTGAACGCCCGTTTAGCGAAAGCCGGAATCGCAAAGATTGTTATCGAAAGGACCCTTAAGCTGATTACCATCACCATTAACACCGCCCGTCCGGGAATTATCATCGGTAAAGGCGGTCAGGAAGTGGATAAGTTAAAAGAAGAGCTTAAGAAAATTACCGATAAGGAAGTACAAATTAATATCTTCGAAATTAAACGTCCTGAATTGGATGCCGTTATCGTAGGCAATAACATCGCTCGTCAGCTGGAAGGACGTGTTGCATACCGTAGAGCTATCAAAATGGCTGTTCAGTCTACCATGAGAATGGGGGCTGAGGGAATCAAAGTTTTGATATCCGGTCGTTTGAACGGAGCTGAAATGGCACGTGCCGAAATCTTTAAGGAAGGTAGAATTCCACTGCACACTTTTCGTGCAGACATCGATTACGCACAGGCAGAAGCATTGACGACTTACGGTTTGCTGGGTATAAAAGTATGGATTTGTAAAGGTGAAGTTTATGGGAAACGGGAATTAGTACCGAATTCAGTTTTGGCTTCCCGCGAAACCCGTAATGCTGCTAATGCAAATCCCGCTGGTAAGAAGAATTTCAAAAAAAGAAAAAAGTAGTGAGTTATGTTACAGCCAAAAAGGACTAAATACAGAAGAAGTCAAAAGGGAAGAATGAAAGGAAATGCCCAGAGAGGACATGAACTGGCATTCGGATCTTTCGGAATAAAGGCGTTGGAGTCCATGTGGATCGAAGGACGCCAGATTGAAGCAGCCCGTGTTGCTGTTACGCGGTATATGCAACGTCAGGGACAAATATGGATACGAATATTCCCGGATAAACCGATTACCAAAAAACCTGCGGAGGTACGTATGGGTAAAGGTAAAGGTAATCCCGAAGGTTTCGTGGCTCCAGTAACTCCGGGGCGTATTCTTTTCGAAGCAGACGGCGTGCCGTATGCAGTAGCAAAAGAAGCTTTACGTCTTGCAGCCCAGAAATTACCTATTACGACAAAGTTTGTGGTTAGACGTGACTATTCCGAATAGTCGTCAGACTGTTGATTGTAGAACTAAATTAATTTGACAGAAAGATGAAAAATTCAGAAATTATAGAAATGACCACAGACGATCTTAAAGAAAGAGTAACTGCTGAAAAAGTGGCTCTGAATAAGATGAAAATGAACCATACGATCACTCCTCTGGAAAATACGATGCAAATCCGTGCCAAGAGAAAAGATATCGCTCGTATGTTGACAGAATTACGTAAGAGAGAATTAACGGTAAAGAAGTAAAGTAATGGAAGAAAGAAATCTTAGAAAAGAACGTATTGGTCTTGTCGTGAGCAATAAGATGGAAAAATCCATCACGGTTGCCGTTCATTTTAAAGAAAAACATCCGATCTACGGAAAATTCGTGAATAAGACCAAAAAGTTCACCGCTCACGACGAAAAAAACGAATGTAACGTCGGAGATAAAGTGAGAATTATGGAAACCCGTCCCTTGAGTAAAATGAAGAGATGGAGATTAGTGGAAATCATTGAAAGAGCGAAGTAATCATGATACAACAGGAAACCAGATTAACAGTAGCAGATAACAGCGGTGCCAAAGAAGTACTGTGTATCCGCGTTCTGGGAGGAACCCGGAAAAGATATGCACGCGTGGGCGATAAGATCGTTGTATCTGTAAAAAGCGCCTTACCGGGCGGTGAATTGAAAAAAGGAACGGTTAGTAAGGCTGTCGTCGTTCGTACCGCTAAGGAATATCGGCGTCCCGACGGTTCCTACATCCGCTTTGACGACAACGCTTGTGTGTTGTTAAATAATGCAGGAGAAATGAGAGGAACCCGTATTTTCGGACCGGTTGCCCGTGAAGTTCGTGAAGGTTATACGAAAATTGTTTCGTTGGCTCCCGAAGTACTTTAATAATTTTAGATTTAGAATTCAGGAGCGGGGGGACTACAAGTCCGATAAACCGGTTTTGAAATCATAAATCGTAAATAAAAAAATGCGATGAACAGAAAGTTTCATATAAAGAAAGGTGATTTAGTTTACGTGAATGCCGGAGTCGATAAAGGAAAACAGGGCAAAGTCCTGGAAATGTTTCCTGAACAGGAAAGAGCGATCGTTGAAGGCATCAACATGGTAAGCAAACATACCAAACCCAATGCGAAAAATCCGCAGGGAGGGATTATTAAAAAAGAAGCTCCGATTCATATTTCCAATCTGAACGTAGTAGATCCTTCTACCAACAAACCTACTCGTGTCGGCCGCAAGCTGAATGACAAAGGGAAATTAGTCAGATATGCGAAAAAATCGGGAGAAATCTTGAAGTAAGATAACAGTACGGTTGTAGTATAGTCGGAAAGGACAAGTTGCAAGTTACCTCAGAACTTGTAACTTGTCAATAGACGACTTGCAACTTTTGAATTAAATTTGTAGCTTTGCCGCCGCAAATATTTATGCTGTGGGATACAGCCAATTAATAAAATAACGAATGAAATACGTACCAAGTTTAAAAACAAAGTATAACGAAGAAATTGTACCGACCTTAATGAAAGAATTCGGATACAAGTCAGTTATGCAGGCCCCTCGGTTGGAGAAGATAGTAATCAATCAGGGCGTAGGTTCCTCTATTCAGGACAAAAAAATTCTTGAATTTTCAGTGAACGAAATTGCGGCTATTACAGGGCAGAAGCCTGTGACAACGAAATCCGTAAAAGACGTATCTAACTTTAAATTGCGTAAAGGCATGCCGATCGGCGTACGGGTTACATTACGTAAAGAACGTATGTACGAGTTCCTGGAAAGGCTGATTACTTCAGCTTTGCCGCGTATCCGCGACTTCAAAGGAATTAACAGTAAGCTGGACGGCAGGGGCAACTATACATTAGGACTCGATGAGCAGATCATATTCCCGGAAATTGTGCTCGACAATGTGCATAAAATTATGGGTATGAATATAACATTTGTGACTTCGGCTAATACCGACGAAGAAGGTTTTGCTCTTCTGAGAGAATTTGGATTACCATTTAAAAAGAATTAAAACCAGAGAAAATGGCAAAAGAATCAATGAAGGCCCGTGAAATGAAGCGTGCAAAATTGGTAGAAAAGTACGCAGCAAAACGGGCAAAGTTAAAAGCTGAAGGCGACTATGCAGGATTGAGTCTTCTTCCGAAGAATTCCAATCCTATCCGTTTGCACAACAGGTGCAAACTGACCGGCAGACCGAGAGGTTACATGAGACAATTTGGTATCAGCAGAATCCAGTTCCGCGAAATGGCATCTGCAGGTTTGATACCGGGAGTGAAGAAAGCTAGTTGGTAATATTTAAAAGTAAGAAAGAAATGACAGATCCAATAGCAGATTATCTTACGCGTTTGAGAAATGCGATAAGAGCCGGTCATAAAGTAGTAGATGTTCCCGGTTCAAATATGAAGAGGGAGATCACTAAGATCCTGAAAGAAAAAGGATATATTTTGAATTATAAGTTTGAACAAGACGGAGCAAAAAGTAATATTAAGATTGCTCTTAAATATCATCCGGAAACGAAATTACCTGCCATTCAATCTTTGGTGCGGGTATCTAAACCGGGTTTAAGACGCTACACCAATGTCGAAGAAATGCCGCGTGTATTGAACGGCTTGGGGATTGCCATCTTGTCTACTTCTATGGGATTGATGACAGACAAAGAAGCTCGCCAGAAAAATGTAGGCGGTGAAGTATTGTGTTATGTGTATTAATTTAAAAGTGAAGAAGAGATGTCTCGTATAGGAAAATTACCGATTCATATACCACAAGGAGTTACGGTAGCCGTAAGTCCGGATAACACCGTCACAGTAAAAGGTCCGAAGGGACAGCTTTCCCAGCAAGTAAGCAAAGATCTTACTGTAACAGTAGACGAAGAAAATGTGCATGTAGCACGTCATACAGAAGATAAGGAACATAAAGCAATGCATGGTTTATATCGTGCTTTGATCCATAATATGGTAGTAGGTGTTTCTGAAGGTTATACGATCAAACAGGAATTAGTCGGCGTCGGTTACAGAGCGAATGCTGACGGACAGATTCTGGAGTTGGGTTTGGGATATTCCCACTCGATTTTTCTCCAGTTGCCGGATGAAGTAAAAGTTTCCGCTGTTACGGAAAAACGTGCGAATCCGATTATTACCCTGGAAAGTTGCGATAAACAACTGATCGGTCAGGTAGCTGCTAAAATCCGTTCTTTCCGCCGTCCGGAACCTTATAAAGGTAAGGGTATCCGCTTCGTAGGTGAACAGGTACGCCGTAAAGCAGGTAAGTCAGCTAAAGTTTAATCACCTAAAGTAAGTAAAAGTTATGGCTTTAACGAAGGAAGAAAGAAGATTAAGAATAAAGAGGAGAATTCGGAAGATTGTCTCCGGAACAGCTGAGAGACCCCGTTTGAGCGTATTCCGTTCAAATGCGCAGATTTCCGTACAGCTGATAGATGATGAAGCAGGTAAAACGCTTTTATCTGTCTCATCCTTGAGCAAGGAAATTGCTGAAAAGAAAGGCACAAAAACAGAACAAGCTGCTTTGGTGGGTGCTGCTGTTGCAGAAAAAGCAAAAGCAGCCGGTATTGAAGTAGTGGTATTCGATAGAAACGGTTATTTGTATCACGGAAGAGTGAAAGCTTTAGCTGACGCTGCCCGTAACGGAGGTCTTAATTTTTAAAAGTTAGCAGGAATGGAACAAAAAATTAATAATACTGACTTGGAATTGAAAGACAGATTGGTGGCTATCAATCGGGTGACCAAAGTTACTAAAGGAGGTCGTACCTTCAGTTTTGCAGCTATTGTCGTTGTCGGAGACGAAAACGGTATTGTAGGCTGGGGACTGGGAAAGGCAAATGAAGTCACTACAGCTATTGCCAAGGGTATAGAAGCAGCTAAAAAGAATTTAGTGAAAGTACCGGTGTATAAAGGGACAATTCCTCATGAACAAGTGGCTCGTTTCGGAGGTGCTGAGGTATTTATGAAACCCGCTTCTTCCGGTACGGGAATGGTTGCGGGAGGTGCTATGCGTGCCGTATTGGAAAGTGCTGGTATCCATGACGTATTGGCGAAGAGCAAAGGTTCTTCCAATCCTCATAATCTGGTAAAAGCCACTATTGCTGCTTTGAAACAGATGAGAGATGTCCGTATGGTGGCTCAGCAAAGAAATGTGAGTGTGGATAAAGTGTTTAACGGTTAATGAGATGAGTTATGGCAAAGATTAAAGTTACATTGGTAAGAAGTAAGATCGGTAGCGATAAACGTCAGGTAGGCACTTTAACAGCTCTGGGTTTAAATAAAATCAGCAGCAGTGCTGAACACGAAGCTACTCCTCAGATACTGGGTATGATCGCTAAGGTGAAACACCTGGTAAAAGTGGAAGAAGTAAAGTAATTGTCAAACGATTTTAATACATATAGAATGGATTTAAGTAGCTTAAAACCGGCTTGCGGTTCCACTCACCACGAAAAGAGAATAGGCCGCGGACAGGGTTCGGGAAAAGGAGGTACTTCTACAAGAGGACACAAAGGTGCCAAATCAAGATCCGGCTTTAAACATAAGATCGGTTTTGAAGGAGGTCAGATGCCGCTTCAGAGAAGAGTGCCTAAATTCGGTTTTAAAAATATCAACCGGATTGAATTCAAGGCTATAAATATCAGTATGCTTCAGGAATTGGCTGAAAGAGACAATCTGACAGCTATCGATAAAGATATATTGATTAAAGCCGGCCTGCTCTCAAAGAATGATCTTTTGAAGATATTAGGCAATGGTGTACTGAAAGCAAAGCTGGAAGTGAAGGCGGATGCTTTCTCTAAAAAGGCTGTAGAAGCTATCGAAGCTGCTGGAGGTGCAGCAATCGTTTTGTAAAACAAAACGGGTCCATAAAGTCCGTAAGGTCTGTAAAGAGCTAAGGTCGCAGACTTTCGACTTTTTGACTTCCGGCTTTATTGACTTTATGAACTATTAATAAGGAAGAACTTATGAAGTTATTTGATACATTAAAGAACATTTGGAAAATTGAGGAACTCCGGACCCGGATTCTCATGACGGTAGGGCTGATCGCTGTATACCGTTTGGGTACAGAAATCGTACTGCCGGGTATTGATCCAGCTGGGCTTGCTGCTTTGAAGGAGCAGACTGCGACAGGAGTAATGGGTTTGTTGGATATGTTTTCCGGAGGAGCATTTTCGAATGCTTCGGTATTTGCATTGGGTATTATGCCTTATATCTCAGCTTCTATTGTGGTTCAGTTGCTGGGAATCGCAGTGCCTTACTTCCAGCGTATGCAGCGGGAAGGAGAAAGCGGAAGGCGTAAAATCAATCAGATTACCCGTTATCTGACTCTGATCATCCTCGTATTACAGGGAGCAGCGTATCTGACCAACTTACATGCACAGATTCCAGAATGGGCATTTGTGATCAAAGGAGCTTTCTTTACAATTTCGTCTGTCATTATTCTGGCCGCCGGTTCTATGTTTGTGCTGTGGCTGGGTGAAAAAATTACGGATAAAGGTATCGGTAACGGAGTTTCCATCATCATTATGATTGGTATTATTGCCCGTTTGCCTTTTGCTTTCTTTGCGGAAGGAGCTTCCCGTATGTCTCAGCAAGGCGGCGGAATGGTCGCTTTATTGGTGGAATTGATTCTGTTGTTCCTGGTATTCTGCGGAACAATACTGTTGGTACAAGGTACCCGTAAAGTTCCTGTACAATATGCGAAACGTATTGTAGGAAATAAACAATATGGCGGGGTTCGCCAGTATATACCTTTGAAAATCAATGCGGCCGGTGTAATGCCGATCATCTTTGCCCAGGCTTTGATGTTGCTGCCGATTTCATTTGTCAATTATGCAGCTTCTGAATCTTTATCGGGATTTGCTGCTGCTTTTTCCAATTTTACCGGTTTCTGGTATAATTTTACGTTCTTTATTTTGATAGTATTGTTTACTTATTTTTATACTGCAATCACTATCAACCCTCAACAAATGGCGGAGGATATGAAGAAGAACGGTGGGTTTATACCGGGAGTGAAACCAGGCAAGAAGACTATGGAATTTTTGGATACGATTATGTCACGCATTACTTTGCCCGGGTCTATTTTCCTGGGGATCGTTGCTATATTACCGGCTTTTGCAATAATTGCCGGAGTGAATAATCAGTTTGCACATTTCTATGGAGGTACTTCATTGCTGATTCTGGTAGGAGTGGTATTGGACACCTTGCAACAGATTGAGTCCCATTTGTTAATGCGTCATTACGACGGATTGATGAAGACGGGAAGGATCAAGGGAAAGACTCCGGGAGGACCTGCTGCATATTAAGAAACAGAAGTCGTAAAGTTGCTGAAAATATTCGGGGCTTTGCGACTTTTTTACGCTCATCTTCCACTTTTAAAAGCTTGGAACTTTGAGACTTTTAAAAAAAGTATTACTTTTGCGGCATGATTTTTTTAAAGACAGCAGAAGAGATTGAGTTACTGAGGGAGAGTAATCTTCTGGTTGGAAAGACTCTGGGTGAAATGGCAAAGCATGTTCGTCCGGGGATTTCAACTTTAGAACTGGATCGTATCGCAGAGGAATTTATCCGGGATCATGGAGCCCTGCCCGGCTTTTTAGGATACGGCGGATTTCCGAATACCTTGTGTATTTCCATTAACGAAGAGGTGGTACACGGAATTCCTTCCGCTCATCGTATTTTGAAAGAAGGAGATGTCGTTTCCATAGATTGCGGGACGTTGAAGAACGGGTATTATGGAGATAGCGCCTATACCTTTGAAGTGGGAGAGGTCCGGGAAGAAGTCCGGAAATTATTGCGTACCACGAAAGACGCTTTGTATCGAGGTATTGAAAAAGCAGTTGCCGGATTGAGGATAGGAGATATCGGCTATGCCGTACAGAGTTATTGTGAAGCAAACGGTTATTCGGTAGTCCGGGAGTTGGTCGGACATGGTGTCGGACGGGATATGCACGAAGAGCCTCAGGTGCCGAATTACGGACGTCGTGGGCAAGGGACGAAATTAGCGGAGGGAATGGTCATTGCGATCGAACCGATGATCAACCTGGGAAAGCGTCACGTCTATCAGGATGCCGACGGATGGACCATACGGACACGTGACAGAATGCCTTCGGCTCATTTTGAGCATACTGTAGCTATAGGCAAACACGGGGCCGATATTTTGTCTTCGTTTGAATTTGTAGAAAAAAATTTAGAGAAAAAATCCCTGAAGGGAGAGAATACCTCTGAACAATTTGATAATCAATTAAATTAAAGTATGGCAAAACAGCCGTCAATAGAGCAAGATGGAGTTATAACCGAAGCGTTGTCGAATGCGATGTTTCGGGTAGAGTTGGAGAACGGACATATTATCACCGCTCATATATCCGGGAAAATGCGGATGCATTATATAAAAATTCTTCCTGGGGACCGGGTGAGGGTAGATATGTCGCCCTATGATCTGACGAAAGGCAGAATTACGTTCAGATATAAAAATTAAATTCATCGATACGTTTAAGGAGCTGAGATTTTTTCGGAGGTTTCAGGGAGGTGAGCTGTCGATGTATTATTTGTGAATATTCAAATTTAAAAACCATGAAGGTAAGAGCGTCCATTAAAAAACGTAATGACGATTGCAAGATTGTAAGAAGAAAAGGCGTTTTGTACGTCATTAACAAAAAGAACCCGAAGTTTAAACAACGTCAGGGTTGATTCATTAATCTGTAAAATTAAAAGAGATTTATGGCAAGAATCGTAGGTGTAGATTTACCCTCAAACAAAAGAGGAGAAATAGCCTTGACCTATATCTTCGGTATAGGTAGAAGTAGTGCCCGGACCATTCTGAGTAAGGCCGGCATCGATTTTGACACTAAGGTAAAAGACTGGAATGACGACCAGCTCGCAGCTGTACGAAAAGTGATCAATGCAGAGTACAAAGTTGAAGGAGAGCTGAGATCTACCATTCAGATGAACATCAAGCGTTTGATGGATATCGGTTGTTACCGGGGTATCCGTCATCGTCTGGGATTGCCCGTAAGAGGACAAAGTACAAAGAACAATGCCCGTACAAGGAAGGGTAAGAAGAAAACTGTTGCTAACAAGAAAAAAGCAACTAAATAATTGAATTGAATTATGGCAAAGAAGTCTACATCAAACAGAAAACGGTTAGTTAAAGTAGAAGCCGTTGGACAAGCACACGTTCATTCATCTTTCAATAACATTATTATTTCGTTGACGAATCAAACCGGTCAGGTTATTTCATGGTCGTCAGCCGGTAAAATGGGATTTAAAGGATCGAAGAAAAACACTCCTTATGCTGCACAGATGGCAGCCAGCGATTGTGCAAAAGTGGCATTTGATCTCGGAATGAGAAAAGCCAAAGTATATGTAAAGGGTCCGGGTAATGGTCGGGAATCAGCGATCCGCGCTATTCATGCAAGTGGGATTGAAGTATCCGAAATTATCGACGTAACTCCGCTGCCGCATAACGGTTGCCGTCCCCCGAAACGCCGGAGAGTGTAAGGAAATAAGAATCATTGGAGGATTTTTATTTTCAATTTATTGTAACGTGTAAATATAATTCGAAGTAAAATGGCTAGATATACAGGACCTAAGTCTAAAATAGCAAGAAAATTCGGGGAACCGATTTATGGCCCGGATAAAGCACTGGAACGGAGAAATTATCCCTCCGGACAGCATGGTTTGGCCCGTCGCCGGAAGAAAATTTCGGAATACGGAGTTCAGTTGAAAGAAAAACAAAAAGCAAAATATACTTACGGTTTGCTTGAAAAACAATTCCGTAATTTATTTGAAAAAGCAGAACGCAGTGGAGGTGTTACCGGTGAAGTGTTGTTACAGATGCTGGAATGCCGTCTGGACAATACCGTTTATCGGTTAGGGATTGCGCCGACCCGGGCAGCTGCCCGCCAGTTGGTGTCCCACCGTCATATTACCGTTAACGGTACCGTATGCAATATCCCGTCCGCCGCTGTAAAGCCAGGTGATATTGTGGCCGTTCGTGAAAAATCAAAAGCATTGGAAGTTATTGCAGAAGCGTTGAGAAGCAACCGGGTGATCAAATATTCCTGGCTGGAATGGGATGCCGCTTCCATGAGTGGTAAACTGCTGAATGTTCCGGAGAGAAGCGATATCCCGGAAAACATCAAAGAACAGTTAATCGTAGAATTGTATTCTAAGTAATAAATAAAATATTTATGGCAATATTAGCTTTCCAGAAACCGGACAAAGTAATCATGCTCGAGTCGACAGACAAATTCGGTAAATTCGAATTTCGTCCGCTGGAGCCGGGTTACGGAATCACCATTGGTAATCCGCTGCGCAGGATTTTGCTCTCTTCCTTGGAAGGGTTTGCGATTACCGGTATAAAAATTCATGGCGTAGAACATGAGTTTGCTACCATTCCGGGAGTAATCGAGGATGTGACCGAGATTATCCTGAATTTGAAGCAAGTTCGGTTTAAGAGAAAAGTAGAGGATGTGGAGGATGAAAGGCTGACTGTTCTTGTTTCTGGGCAGGAAACTTTTACTGCAGGGGATATCAACCGGTTCTTGACAGGTTTCGAGGTGTTGAATAACGACCTGGTCATTTGTAATATGGACCCCAGCGTTAATTTCCAGATGGAAATCACCATCCAGAAAGGACGCGGATATGTACCCAGCACTGAAAATATGCCGATAGATGCCGATATGGGATTTATTCCGATCGATGCAATTTACACCCCTATCAGAAATGTAAAATATGAGATAGAGAACTATCGTGTGGAAGGTAAAACGGACTATGAACGACTTTTACTTGAAATAGAAACCGATGGTTCTATTAATCCTACCGATGCTTTGAAAGAAGCTGCTAAAATTCTGATCCATCATTTCATGTTGTTTTCCGATGAGAAGATTACCCTGGAATCAGAAGATAAATACGGAAATGAAGAATTTGACGAGGAAGTGTTGCATATGCGCCAACTGTTGAAGACAAAACTCGTCGATATGGATCTTTCTGTACGGGCTTTGAACTGCCTGAAAGCAGCTGAAGTGGAAACTCTGGGAGAATTGGTAAAATTCAATAAGAACGACTTGTTGAAATTCCGTAATTTCGGTAAGAAATCTTTGACGGAATTGGAAGCTCTGCTTGAAAATAACAACCTTGAGTTCGGTATGGATGTATCTAAGTATAAATTAGACAAGGAATAAGTAAAATGAGACATTGTAAGAAATTTAATCATCTGAATAGAAAAAGCGCTCATAGAAAAGCATTACTTTCTAATATGGCAGCTTCTTTGATTCTTCACAAAAGAATCTATACTACAGTTGCCAAAGCAAAAGCTTTGAAAATATATGTTGAGCCCCTGATCACCAAAAGCAAGAACGATAATATGCATTCCCGCCGTGTGGTGTTCAGTTACCTTGGACAAAAAGAAGCCGTTACCGAATTGTTCAAAGAAGTAGCCCCGAAAATTGTAAACCGTCCCGGTGGATATACCCGTATCCTTAAAACAGGAAACCGCATTGGGGATAATGCCGAAACTTGTATGTTGGAATTGGTGGATTTCAATGCTACTTATACCGAAGTAAAACAGGAAGTGAAGAAAACGGCTACCCGCAGAAGAAGATCTTCCGCTAAAAAAGCAACTGCTGACGTTTCTGACGCTGTAGTGGAAGAAGCTCCCCAATCTGCTGCTCCCGAAACGGAAGCTCCTAAAGCAGAATAACCTTATTCAACTCTTTATAAAAACCGTTTTGCTCAGACAGAACGGTTTTTTTTATGTCCGGCTGCAGACAAAAATGGGGGTTATTTATTTTCTTTTTCTTTTCTTATAGAGGCTTTTATTTAGAATTGTATCCTATTCCTGTTAATTTTTATAGGAATACGGAGTACTTTAGAATGACATTTTTTCTTCAGAAATCTGACGATTTAAACAGTAATTTAAAAATAGATAACAGTCGTGATTTGAATTATCAATATAATTATTTAAGTTTGTTGAATAAGGCCAGCCGTTTGGGAGTTCCTCAAGCCCGTTACCGTTATACGGCCGGAGGAGAGAAGTTGGGCGTAACGAATTATTCTGGCTGAGATTACGATTACCGGGGTTCTTTTTACAGAAGGGAAATTCGTTAGAAAAAAATTAAAAAAGAACTGAATCTGTGAAATGGAGCAGAAAATTATTGGTAATTATGAGTAAAATATTTTTGAAAAGCTCTTTTTTATATTATTTGTTTTAATATCATTAGCCGTAATCGTTTATGAGATAATATTTAATATAAGTCAAATGGTTCATATTAAGTATTGTTTTAATGACGGTCTTCCGAATGGTAATATGGGATGTTTGTTACCTATTTGTGAACGAGAATATTTTTATGAGTTAATTATAACTACAAAGGTGATAGTTGTTTATGCTATTTTTGGACTGATTTTATCCGTTTATTGTATAAGAAAAATAGATCATTATAATGTGTAATTTTGATAGTCATAAATGATAATAAAAGAGTCCTGTTGACTAAATTACTTTGGTTAACGGGATTTTATTCTGCATTTTTGAAACGATGAAATCGGGTAAATTTGCTAAACCTGCAGGCAGCGGTATCGGAAAGAATACTCTTTAATAAGAATCTTAAAGGTCCGGATTCTTTCCGTATATCTGTCAATCAGGGGAATAGTGGTGTATAGAGGGATTTTACACTGGTTGAACAAGTGGAAAATATATTAGGGGTTCACGAGTATACCGGTCATGGGGTTCGTAAATACGGTGATCATAATAAAACTCATTATATGGCTTATGACTTGCAGGTAGATCATCCCAGTTGGCAAAAATGTACGCCGGTATTTAGGGGAGATATCATGCGACGATATAAGCGTACCGTAACAGAAGAGAATCCTGATTATTATTATAGAGTATATGATAAATTTGTAAAATATTGATATAAATGAAACTTTTCAAGATTTTGTTTTTGATCATTCTGTTTTTTCCGGAAAGAGAAATAGTTTTCGGAAAAAGTCAGAAGGATGGCATAACTATTACCATAGATAGTGCCTACAGTAATCAGTATCCGAAAGGTAATTATTTTATAGGTATGGTCTTTTTGGATATAACTGTGATCAATCGAAGCGATAGTGTTGTAACTGTTTATATGCCGGAAATCCCGCCTCCCCCTCCGAGTGAAAGGGATGGTTTTGATTGTTACGGAATATTTCGTTCTGATACGCTGGAATTAGGTACGATTTATTCTTCACTGATCTTAGAACCGAATACTTTGGAGAGCCGCCAATATATCTATGGTAATGGAAAGTTATATACGCTTTATGAAAAATACGGTTATCCTTCTCCTCAAAAATTTTTGCAGGATTTGGTTCGTGAAAGCCGTTATTATTTTATATTCGACCGTCGTGATACCTGTATGGTAGAATCCGATTCGACCTTAGAAATCCAATTTTTAGGATATTTTGGAGAAGATGGATGGGTAGAAGAAGGAGAATGGATGAAAACCCTTCCGCTTCGCAAAGAGAAACTTCGTGACTAATAAGGCTTTTTTTCTTATTCCTCTTCTGTTTTGAAAATAGGAGAGGAATTTTTTTATAGTTATTGAACTGATTCCCTATACAAGAGGAGGAATATATTGCCGACAAATGGTTATGCCCTCTTTACTGGGTCAGGAAAAAGGAATGATCTTTATTTTAAAAGAAAAGAATGGTATAGAATATTTCTATAAGGTGATGTTGTTTATAGATGACTTTTATTTTTTCGGTTTTCTTTTTCGTTTTTCCGTTCTTTTGTCGTAACTTGGATGAATAAAATAGCGTTAAATTAAAAAATATAAAAAATTATGACACATATTGTAGAAATCGTTGGCCGGGAGATTTTAGACTCCCGTGGTAATCCCACTGTGGAAGTGGATGTTTTATTGGAATCGGGCGTAATGGGAAGGGCGGCTGTGCCCTCAGGGGCTTCAACCGGAGAGAATGAGGCTTTGGAATTGAGGGATGGAGATAAATCACGGTATATGGGAAAAGGTGTGTTGAAGGCTGTTGAGAACGTAAATACCGTTATTTCGGATGCATTGTTAGGAATGGATGTTATGGATCAGGTGGGAATCGACCGGATGCTTATCGAATTGGACGGGACGAGGACGAAGTGTAATTTAGGTGCCAATGCGATGCTGGGAGTATCTTTGGCTTGCGCTAAAGCTGCTGCTAATGTATTGGAAATACCTCTGTATCGCTATATAGGAGGATGTAATGCGAAGTTATTGCCTGTACCGATGATGAATATTATTAACGGAGGCTCTCATTCGGATGCCCCTATCGCTTTTCAGGAATTTATGATCCGGCCGATCGGCGCCTCCTGTTTTAAGGAAGCTTTACGAATGGGGGCAGAAGTATTTCATACATTGAAAAAAGTATTGCACGACCGGGGATTGAGTACGGCTGTCGGTGACGAAGGCGGGTTTGCTCCTGTTCTGGAGGGAACGGAGGATGCATTGGATTCTATTATGAAAGCGATAGAAAAAGCTGGATATAAACCTGGTAAGGACGTTATGATCGGTTTGGATTGCGCTTCTTCGGAATTTTATAAGGACGGGGTGTACGATTATACCAAGTTTGAAGGTTCTCACGGGGCTCGTCGTACTTCTGCCGAACAGGTACTTTACCTGGAAGAATTGATTTCCAAATATCCGATTGATTCCATAGAGGACGGGATGGCTGAAAATGATTGGGATGGCTGGGAAATGCTTACGGCTAAAATAGGAGATCGCTGCCAATTGGTGGGAGACGACCTGTTTGTAACGAATGTAGAATATTTACAAAAGGGAATTGAATTGGGTTGCGCGAATTCCATCCTCATCAAAGTGAACCAGATCGGTACGTTGACGGAAACTCTGGATGCCATTGAAATGGCTCAACGCGCCGGGTATACTACAGTTACTTCTCATCGCTCCGGGGAAACAGAAGATGCCACTATTGCGGATATAGCTGTGGCTACTAATTCTGGACAGATTAAAACGGGCTCTCTGAGCCGGTCCGATCGTATGGCGAAATACAACCAATTATTACGGATTGAGGAACAACTGGGGAAAGATGCTAAATTTTGTGGAAAGAAGTTTAGTAAGTAAGGAAATATTTCAAATAAAGAAGGCCGTCGAATGAAAAATTTGACGGCTTTATTTTTTTATAAAAAGGATTACTTACAGAATTTTAAATAATATTCTTTTTCTTTTTAAAGATTTTGCAAAATTCACCTACTGTTTTTATCTATTTTCTTCTTTGTAAACAATTTAAATATATATTTAATATCTATTTAAATTGTTGTGCATTGTTAATCAGTGTGTTAATTCTTGAATTTTACTTTTTTAGGGATAATAATGGGGATTAATTCCCCTATTTTTTTCTGAATTTCTACAAAATTCTACACTTATTTTTTTTGACAAGAAGGGAAACGAACCTAGTTTGCTCTTTATCAGTTAAATAGAAATGATAGGAATTCCATAAGTATTTTTTGGTATAACTTTTTCAGGTATAAGAAAAGAAAGCGGGGAGTGATCACATTTAAGAAAGACGATTGTTAAACTTTAAAATTTTTGAGTCATGAAAAATCTAGTAACAAATGTATTGGTGATGGTATCATTGAGTTTATTTTTCGTACCGGCTTCGGCTGCTGTAACAGCTGAGGGAGGACCGTTTATGTCGAGAGATACGATTAGAGAAGATACTTTGAAAAAAGATGTACCTTCACAAAATCTTTATTTTGCTCAGCAAGAAAACGTATATACAGCCGTGGAAACAGCTACTCTTCCGGAAGCCGTCACGAAAGCTGCCGCAGCAAAATACACCGGTTATACGATAGAAGCGGCTTATAAAGGAAGTGCAAATGATTACAAATTAATCTTGAAGAAAGATGAGGGGAAAGTAACGGCATATTTCAGTGAAGCAGGAGAGTTTGTAAAAGAGGAAACTGTTACTTCGCCTGCAGCTATGCAAGGCTGATTTTCAGATAACCTTTTTTAAAAAAGCTGCCAGTACGAACTGACAGCTTTTTGTTATATAGAAATATCGGTTGTCTCTTTTTTACCTGTCCTTTTGGCTTCCCTGTCGTTTTGTATTTAAAAATTTAAGCTTTCCACAAACTCTTTTAATTTCAGAGAAGTTATTTTATCTTTGTGCTGTGTAGTATGAAGGTGTAGACTGAAAGCAATAAAAAGAGATTTATATTTATTCTTGAGAAAAAATCCGCCAGATTTTAATGATACAGGAATAAATGCAGGTGATATTTACGTTCAAGCGTGGATTCTTGTATTTATTTGTATCGGGGCTTCTGGCGGGGCCTTTTCTCAGATAAATGCAGATCCACGTTTTTTGTATCGGTAAATGTTGATTTTTTTAATCCAATGTTTGTAAAATTGGATGTTATATCGTTCTATTTTGAAAATTTTAGTATATATTTGTGTCGTTAGGAGCCTGTTAAAAAGGTTCTGTAATGACCAGTTTATCACTTATATTATTCTTATAGTGAAATCCGCCAGATTTCTACAAAACACGGGAATAATACTTTATTCCTATATGCGTGGACTGCGTTGTCTATGTTTGTGTTTGGGCACCTGGCGGAGCCTCACTATAAACAGACGGCGAGTCCACGTTTTTGTGGGGGGAAAGAAGGTTTTAGGAGAGGGTGTTTCTCTTCGTCGTTAGTATAAGTAAAGGAGAGCCGCAAGGAAGGTAAAGAAAGGGGAGGGCTCTTGACGTAAGCTGAAAAGTTACGGTATATACTTACAGATAAAAGGGCAGGGGAAGCAGTTATCTTTCCTGAAATAACACACACAAATCACTCATGCTGCTTTCCTGCCCTTCTTTTATAAAATTATATCCATTTTTTTCTTTTAAAGAACAGTAGCATAATGATAACGATGACAAGCATAACGGCCCATAATATAAAGTAAGCCCAATGATATTTCAAGGCCGGAATGTATTCGAAATTCATCCCATATACTCCAACGATGAAAGTAAGAGGGATAAAAATGGCCGAGAAAATTGTCAGGATCTTCATGACATCGTTTACATTATTACTTATATTACTATTGTATATATTTTGTTGGTCGGCTACCATCATATAATAGATTTCAATGGCTTCTAAAGCTTGAGTAACAAGGCTTTTGAGGTCTTTCAGGTAATTCAGCGTCCTATCGTTAATCAAATCTGAGTCGGAGGTCATAAAACGGGTCATTACTTCCTTGACAGGACGGATATTTTTACGGATATAGGATAGTTCTGTTTTGTAACGGTAGATATCTTCTATGATTTTCTTATCGGCAGTCAGCAATTGTTTCTCCTGAGCTTCGATATCGCTTCCCAGGTTTTCAATTGTCAAGATATAACCGTCTACCAGTGTATCCATTAATGCATAACAAAGGTAATCCGGACTATAAGACCGAATCTTGGAAAGTCCGGAAGCCAGTCGTTTGTCTATATCTTCAAAATAAGGAGAGGCGGATTCCTGAATCGATATCAGATAATTTTTACCCAATATAAAAGAGATCTGATCGATTTGAATTTTTTGAATTTCCGGATTGTATGACAACGTTTTGAAGATGATAAAAATATGTTTTTCATCTTCTGCGAGTTTAGGTCGTTCGTCTGTATTCAGAATATCTTCCAGGATAAGGGAAGGAATGTCGAAGATTTTCCCGATTTGTTCGATATATTTTGTATTGTGAAGCCCGTAGAGAGAAATCCAGGTGACGTGATCGTCTGCTATATATTTTTCGATGCCCGTCAGGGATTTCGGATGTTCCTCTTTCAGGCTTTCATTATTATATTGCACTACTCGCAGTAAAGGATCTTTCATTTTTTGTTGGCCGATAAATATCAGGGATCCCGGGGCAGCTCCTTGCGATTTCGATTTGTTTTTGAGAAAGCGAGCCATAATTTGGTCAAAAAAGTTAGTAACCCAAATGAGAAATAAAGATAATAAGTAAAAAGAAAATGCAGACGATTTTGAGGTGAATTTTATGTTTGTTTTTATTTCTTATCTTCGGTTTCTTCCTTTGTAAGAGTGATGGGCATCGGTTTTGTTACTTCTCCTGCATACAGGCTAAGATGTGGGAAAGGTATTTCAATGTGGTGGCGTTCAAAAGCTTTTTTGACACGACGGCGGAATTCCCGGCTGATACTCCATTGCTGACCGGCTTTGGTGGTCAATTTGACTTTTAGAATGACGGCACTATCTGCAAATTGATCGACTCCCCATAAGTCAACTCCCAGTATATTCGGGCCGAAATCCGGATCTTTTTTCATGTCTTCTCCTACTTCTTTCAGAACGGTATTTACCTGATCCGTATCTTCTTTATAGGCGACTCCGATTTCCACTACCATGGCGGACCATTCTTTTGTCATATTGGAAAGCGTATTGATTTTGCCGTTTTGGAAAATATGTACTACCCCGGAAGCATCGCGGAGAGTTGTCGTACGGAGTTCTATTTTTTCGACTGTGCCTCCCGTTCCGTTGATGATGGCTACGTCGCCTTCCCGGATTTGGTCTTCCAATAGCATAAAAAAGCCGGAAATAAAGTCGCGAACCAATTCCTGAGCTCCAAATCCTACGGCTAATCCTACAATTCCGGCACTGGCCAGAATAGGAGCGATGTTGATGTTGAACTTTTCCAGAAGCATTAAGATAAAGATGGTCCAAAGGAAAATTCGTCCGATTCCATAAGTAATTTCTGCGATTGTATTGATCCGTTTTAAACCTTCGCTATCGTCCTGTTTCAATTTCTGAAGCCGTTCGGTAGCAGATTCTCTTATCTTTTTAACGATAAACCGAAGTAAACGCAACAAGCCGATAAAGATGAGAATAAGCAGGAGAATGGCTGGAACTTGGGTGACGATCCAATTGACGAGATGATGAATCAGATCATTCCAGAATAATTTGTCCGTAATATTGCTGGCATCATAAGTCCAGACAAGGGTTAGATCGGTAATTTCGGTAGAGGCGGGAATACTGTCGATTTGGATGTTGCCTGTCGTGTCATTCCAAATTGTTGGGGACAAATAGCGTTCATCTAGTTCGAAGTTGGCGTCCAGTTCCCGGACATATAAAATAATGTCGTTTATGGAAGGAACGATTTTACTATCGGGATAAGCATTGCGGATTTCTCCTACCGTTGAAGTTAGGCCTATACCAGAACGTGTTGTAAACCGATGGTCTTTGATAATGACCTGGCTGATACGGGAGGTTTCATCGTTTTTACGCCGGGGACTGACAATGAATAATAATCGGGTGCTGTCGTCGTAAATGTAATAATTGTCTGCTGTTTCTGCAGACAGTTCAGAACGGCTGGCCAGTTTTTTCATCTGATCGTCCGGTAATAAAGCACGCAATTGCTTGATAGTCATTCCCTTTTTTACAGGCCCTACTTGATTACGGGCAATGAGAAACGCTTCTTCCGGATTTAGGGTATCTGGGGAAGAGGAAGAGGGACGGCAAGCTCCCAGGCTTATGAGTAAAATGAATAGAAAAAAAATTTTCTTCATCGGTTCGTTTTTTAACAGTCATACGAAAAATAGAAAAACTTGTGACAGTAAGGGAGCAAAATTTGTTTTCTGAGAAAAAGTAAAAAACGGTTCGAATTTTAATCTGTAGTCAGCATCTTCGTTTTTCCTAATTATTCCGCAAACGTAAGCAGTGATTTTGCAAAAAAAAGCTGTTTTTTAGGTAGTTATTTAGAATGAGTTTATTTTATAAGCTTTAAAAAGAACGGAAAACGTTTGCGGAATTATTGATAATCAAGCTACTTAAGGGGTGGGAAAAATTGTTCGGCTTAAACTTGTTTAGTCTCCACGATTCGCTACCTTTACCATGTTTTACAACATAAAATTTTCGCTGAAAACAAATAAAATTAAAAATTTAAAGGAAGATTATTTTGTCATGAATCAAGAGACAGAAGTTATCGAAAAACAAGATGTTGTCATCCGTTTTTCAGGTGATTCCGGAGACGGGATGCAGTTAACCGGGCAGCAGTTCTCAGATACGGCTGCGTTGTTTGGGAATGATGTATCGACATTCCCGGATTATCCCGCAGAAATTCGGGCTCCGCAAGGTACGGTCGGTGGTGTATCCGGCTTCCAGGTTCATATTGGTGAAGAACATATTACTACTCCGGGAGATTTCGCGGATGTATTAGTCGCCATGAATCCGGCAGCTTTAAAAGCAAATTTACGCTGGGCTAAAAAAGCGGGTACTATTATTTTGGATACGGATGCTTTTACAGATAAACATCTGGAGAGAGCAGGTTATACGTCTAATCCGTTGACGGATCATTCTTTGGATGATTATAATGTCATTGCTGTCAATATCACGAAACTGACGATTGAAGCATTGAAGGAGACTGGATTGGATCAAAAGTCGGTACTTCGCTGCAAAAATATGTTTGCCTTGGGTATGACTTATTGGATGTTTGAACGTTCTGTTGAGCATACGGAGGCATTTTTTGATATGAAGTTTGCTAAAAAACCGAGCATTGCTTCTGCTAATAAATTAGTGTTGCGGGCTGGGTACAATTATGCTGCTAACGTACATGCTTTAGCGGTACATTTTAAAGTGGCTCCGGCTCATATTGAAAAAGGAAAATACCGGACTATTACCGGAAATAAGGCTACGGCTTGGGGGTTATTGGCTGCTGCAGAAAAAGCAGGTTTGCCTTTGTTCTGCGGCTCTTATCCGATCACTCCAGCTACGGATATTTTGCAAGAGCTGGCTTTGAGACGGGATTTAGGAGCAAAGACCTATCAGGCAGAAGATGAAATCGGAGGTATTTGTACGGCTATTGGTGCCAGTTATGCCGGTAATTTTGCCGTAACGACGACTTCCGGACCCGGTTTGGCCTTGAAATCGGAAGCTTGCGGTTTGGCTGTAATGGCGGAACTTCCATTGGTTATTGTCGATGTACAACGGGGAGGACCTTCTACGGGTTTACCCACGAAGACGGAACAATCCGACCTGATGCAGGCTTTGTACGGAAGAAATGGGGAGAGTCCGATGCCTGTGATTGCCGCCAGTACTTCTGGTAACTGTTTTGATTATGCTTTTATTGCCGGTAAGATTGCTTTAGAGCATATGACTCCCGTTATTTTGTTGACCGACGGATTTCTGGCAAACGGTGCTCAGCCCTGGTTGATTCCTTCTATGGCTAAATTACCGGAAATTAAGATCAGACGAGCAAAAGAAGGAGACAATTATCAGCCTTATGCTCGCGATCCGGAAACTTTGGCCAGAACATGGGCTGTACCGGGAACCAAAGGTTTGGAACACCGGATTGGTGGTTTGGAAAAGATGAATATTACCGGTACGATTAGTTATGTTCCGGAAAATCATCAGGTAATGACTGATCTTCGGCAAGAAAAAGTAGCTCGTATTGCTAATTATATTCCCCAACAGGAAGTATTCGGAAATCCGGAAGGAGGAGAAGTATTGGTTGTCGGCTGGGGAGGTACTTACGGACATTTATTCTCGGCAGTGAAAGAATTGCGGAAAGAAGGCAAGGATGTGAGCCTGGCTCATTTCAATTACATTAATCCCCTGCCCAAAAATACCCGAGAAGTATTGGCAAAATTCAAGAAAATATTGGTGTGTGAATTAAATCTGGGCCAGTTTGCGGCTTATCTGAGGAGTAAATATCCTGAATTTACTTATCAACAATACAATAAAGTGGCAGGATTACCCTTTACCGTGCTCGAAATTAAAGAAGAAGTTAATAAATTGATGAACGATTAATAATTGAAAAAGGCAAGTTTACCTTACTGAAATTTCAAATTTCAATTTTAAAGCTATGTCAGAAGAATTAAAATATACTCCAAAAGATTTTAAAAGCGATCAGGAAATCCGCTGGTGTCCTGGTTGCGGTGATCACGGGATCATCAATGCCGTATGGAAAGCCATGGCTGAGTTGGGCTATCCGAAAGAATCCTGGGCTGTGATTTCCGGTATCGGATGTTCCTCCCGCTTTCCCTATTATATGAATACCTATGGTTTCCACACGATTCATGGTCGTGCAGCTGCCATTGCTTCCGGAGCGAAGAATGCCAACCGGAAACTGAATATCCTGCAAATTTCCGGGGATGGAGATGCTTTAGCGATCGGAGGAAATCATTTTATACATGTGATCCGGAGAAACGTAGATATGACCTTATTGCTGTTCAATAATGAGATTTACGGATTGACAAAAGGTCAGTATTCTCCTACGACCAAATTAGGTACCAAAACGAAAACTTCTCCTTACGGAACGATAGAACATCCGTTTAACCCGGGAGAGTTAGCTATTGGTGCCCAGAGTAAATTCTTTGCCCGCTCTTTGGATACGAATGTTGCCTTGACGGCTGAAGTATTGGAAACAGCTGTAAAACATAAGGGGACTTCCGTAGTCGAAGTATTACAAAATTGTGTGATTTTTGCCGACGGAGCTCATGCTGCTATCACAGATAAAGAAGTCCGGGAAGATCGTCAGTTGATTTTACATCATGGAGAACCGATGATTTTCGGTAAAAATAAAGATAAAGGTTTGGTATTTGACAAGAGTGGTAAGTTAAAGGTAGTGGAAATCGGAAAAGACGGAATTACGGAGAACGATATTCTGGTTCACGATGCCCATGATCCCAATCCATTCCTGCATTGGATGCTGGTCAATATGAAAGCTCCTGAATTCCCTGTAGCCTTAGGAGTTATACGGGATGTGGAAGCTCATACTTATGACGAAGCCTTGGATGAACAAATTGAAGAAGTGAAGAAAATCTCCAAGATTCATTGTATGGATGATTTGTTGAATAGCGGAGATATCTGGGAAGTGAAATAGATTCCAATTTTCTTTATACGAAAGCCGTCTGAATGTTCAGGCGGCTTTTTTGTTTGTGAGTAATCTTTCCCGAGGAGAAGAGCTTTGAAAAGGGGTATAAAAAAAACTGTCAGAAATTAAATTCTGACAGTTTTCCTAAATTTTCCTTAGTGTTTTATTTCTTTAAATTCATTTGTGCTCTTGCGATATATTTTTCAACATCCCGGGCTTCCGGGGTATTCGGAAATTCTTTTTCAATCTGTTCGTAAATTTTTAATGCAGAAGCATAATCCCCGGCTTTTTCATAAGCAGAAGCATTTTTCATTAAAAAGAGAGGAGTTGTAAAATTATTGATTTTGGAAGCGCTTGCTTTTTTGTAATATTCAGCAGCTTTTTTATAATCTCCCAATTGCATATAAGCGTCGCCGATATTGGCTATTGCCATATTGGAAAATAACAAATCGTCTGAAGAAAACTTTTCCAAGTACTGAATGGCGTTTTTGTAATCTCCCGTATATAAATAACACAAGCCTGCATAGTATTTGGCTAAATTGCCAGCCGGGGTAGAACCGTAATTATCTGCAATTTCCAGGAAACCTGAAATATTACCATCTCCGTTTAGAGCCAGGTTAAAAGAATCTTTGGCGAAATAATTCTGAGCTCCGAAAATCTGCTGTGAAGCTTCCTGAATGCGAGGATTTTTGATAAATTTATTATAACCTAAAAAAGCTGCGATGATGACCAGAACCACAATTACAATGTTAATCAGCATTTTTTGGTTTGATTCAATAAATTGTTCCCCTCTGGTTAATGCATCTTCAATGTGTTCGAATTTGTCCTCGTGTTTTTTTTCCTTTGACTTTGACATAGTTATTTTCTTTACTGTTAAGGGATTTGATAAATTACGACGCACGCTGACGAAATAATTTTTCCTCCTCCAGAATTTGATAAACATATTAATAACGTGCAAAAGTAGCTTTTTAATTGGAAAGAAGAAATGAAAAATTGAAATTATTTTTTGTTTTTCTTTTCCTTCCCTTGAAAAGTTACCGTATTGTTTTTTGTATCTTTGTATGCGAGAGAAAGAAGAATGGAAAAACAGGTTTTTAGGGCAGATCGTAAGATTTATGAGACTGAAGAAATTAAATATCGTCAATTTTAAAAATATTGCGGAGGCAGAGGTGGTGTTTTGTGCTGGTTTTAATTGTTTTATTGGCAATAATGGAGTGGGGAAGACGAATATCCTGGATGCGATCTATCAATTGTCGATGTGTAAAAGTTATTTTAACTTACCCGATTCTCAGAATATACGCCATGGCGAGCCTTTTTTTGTCCTGCAGGGGAAATATGAACAAAAGGGAGAAGAATTGGATATTTATTGTGGGGTAAAACGAGGACAGAAAAAGATTTTTAAAAAAAATCAAAAGGTTTATACGAAGCTATCGGAGCATATTGGTTTATTGCCGCTGGTGATGATCTCACCGGAGGATGTGACTCTGATAGAGGGAGGCAGTGAAGAACGTCGTCGCTTAATCGATCACATTATTTGCCAGTGCGACCGCACGTATTTGCACGCTCTGATCCGTTACAATAGAGCTCTTTCGCAACGGAATGCTTTGCTGAAGGCTTCTGCCGGCCGTGAATTGGACCGGGAGGCTTTGGAGATTTGGGATGAACAATTGATCGAATGTGGACAGGAAGTGCAGCAAAAAAGGCTTGATTTTCTGGAAGATTTTAAGGAAGTGTTCCGGGAATATTATGAGTTGATTTCTGCCGGGAAAGAAAAAGTGAGTTTACATTATTGCAGTTCGGTAAAAGAAGGGGATCTAAAAAAAGCTTTGAAGGAAGCTTTTGAGCGGGATCGTTTGCTGACGTATACCACAGTTGGAATACACCGGGACGATATTTCCCTGGAAATTGAAGGGTATCCGGTGAAGAAGATCGGTTCCCAGGGACAGAAAAAGACTTTCTTAATTGCTCTGAAACTGGCCCAATACGTTTGGTTGTATCGGATGAACCAGTTAAAGCCGATGTTATTGTTGGACGATATCTTCGATAAGTTGGATGCCGAACGGGTGGAGCAAATTATCAGAATTGTGGGAGGAGATATTTTCGGACAGATATTTATTACGGATACGAACCGGGAACATATCGATGAAATGCTGAGAACACAGGGGAAAGAATATACATTGTTCCGGGTAGAAGGCGGAACTCTTTTTTAATTTTAAACCTCCAGAGGAGGGGGACGTATGATTTATATTATATTTGCAATTTAAAGAGAGAGTCGGATGATCAATCAGGGAAAAACGCAGAAGTTGGATGAGCTTGTAGCACTTGTGCTGAAACAGATGGGGTTGGACCGGAAGTTCAAGGAATGTGAAGTTTCCGAACTCTGGCCGCAGGTAGTTGGAAAATTGATTGCTTCGAAGACAAAAAATATTTATATGACGGAGGGTAAATTGTTTGTGAGCTTTACTTCTTCAGTAGTAAAAAATGAAATTCTGATGGTGAAAGAAGGGATTATTGCGGCTTTAAATGACCGTTTGGGAGAGAAGGTGGTGAAGGAAATGATTATAAAGTAAAGGATATCCGGAAATCCGGTAGAGAAAAAGAAGTTGTGCGGGTGACAAAGAAGAGTGTGCTACTGAAAGTATCCGGTATTAAAGTAAAAACCAGAATAGTTGGGAAAGAAAGGGGTAGGATAAGGAGGTAAAATTATGAATTTGATAGAATCGAGTGATTTATTAAAGGCATCGGAAGGGTTGAATCGTTTCGGAGGGAGTTTTGCGGCGAAAATGGTGATGCATATTATGCGGTTGAATAAAATCAATAAATTGTATTCGGATGTATACGATGAGGATCCGAATGCATTTTTAGATCGTTTAATCAATGCGCTGGGAGTAACGATCGAAATCAATGAAGAAGATTTACAGAAAATTCCAAAGGAAGGGGCTTTTATTACTATATCCAATCATCCTTTCGGAGGATTGGACGGGATTATTCTGATTAAGCTATTGAGTAAAATCCGGCCGGATTATAAAGTTATGGCAAACTTTTTGCTAAAAAAGATCGTACCGATTAAAGATTATTTTCTGGGAGTAAATCCGTTTGAAAGTCAGAAAACCATATCGAGTACGGCAGGTATTAAAGAAGCTTTGCGCCATTTGTCCGAAGGAAAGCCGTTGGGATTGTTTCCCGCGGGGGAAGTTTCTGCTTATCAGGCGGAGTCGAACAATATAGAAGATAAGGAATGGGGAACTTCCGTATTGAAGATGATCCGGAAGGCAAATGTGCCGGTGATCCCGATTTATTTTAAGGGGTCGAATAGTTTGTTATTTCATCTGCTGGGGTTGATTCATCCGATGTTGAGGACGGTGAAATTGCCGTCGGAATTATTAAATAAGAAAAATAGAATCGTGAAATTGAGAATCGGAAATCCGATCAGTGTCGAGACACAAAATTCTTTTGCAGATATTATCCAATACGGAAAGTTTTTGCGGGCGAAAACGTATTTGTTGGGTTCTTCTTTAGAAGTGAAAAAATTCTTTTTGAAGTCGCAGAAAGCCGAACCCAAGGCCGAACCGGTGATTTCGGAAGTGGATGTAGCGGTATTGAAAAAAGAAGTGCAGAATATTGCAGAAGATTATCTGTTGTTTAACATGAAAAACTACAGTGTCTATTGTGCACCTTCTATTAAAATACCCAATATCCTCAATGAAATCGGCCGGCTCAGGGAAGTGACTTTCCGGGCTGTCGGGGAAGGAACCAACCGGAGTATCGATCTGGACGAATATGATTTGTATTATTATCATCTTTTTATCTGGGATAACGATACCGATAAGATTGTTGGGGCTTACCGGGTGGGAAAAGGCAAAGAAGTGATTGACCGTTATGGTTTAAAGGGATTTTATATTCATTCGCTTTTTAAAATCCGGAAAGCCATGTTGCCGATTTTATATGAATCGATCGAATTAGGGCGTTCGTTTATCATTGAAGATTACCAGCGGAAACCCTTGCCTTTGTTTTTGTTATGGAAAGGTATTCTATATTTCCTGATTAAGAATCCGGAGTATCGCTATCTGATTGGACCGGTGACCATTAGTGGAAAGTATACCGATGTTTCCAAAGAACTCATTATGAAGTTTATCATTCAGAATCACTATAATAATGAGCTGGCGCGTTACGTATCTTCCCGTTGTAAATATCGGGTGGAAACCAAAGATCCGGATGTGGACGTGATGCTGGAAGCTTCTCAGAATAATCTTGCTTTATTGGATAAGATGATTGGGGATATCGAACCGTCGAGTGATAAACTTCCGATTTTACTGAAAAAATATATTTCGTTAAACGCAAAAATTATCGGGTTTAATATCGATCCTAAATTTAATATGTGTCTGGATGGGCTGTTGATCTTAGATTTGTTTGATGTCCCGATGAATACAATTGAATCTTTGTCGAAAGAGATCAATGACGAAACCATTTTAAATCGTTTTACGTCAGATAATGTGGTTTTGTAACGGCAGAGAGTAAAAACAGAACAGAAATGTACGATATCGTATACATTTTCAGAGGGATGTTGATCGGACTGATGGTGTCTGTTCCCTTGGGGCCTATGGGTGTGCTTATTATTCAGAAAACATTGCATAAAGGAGCGCTTTCCGGCTTTATTGCCGGTATGGGGGCTGCTTGTGCAGATCTGTTCTATGCCACTGTAGCAGCTTTCGGTCTGGGATTTGTCATTAATACGATACAAACCCACGAATTAATTCTACAAATCATAGGGGGTATTTTCCTGATTATCGTAGGCTTAAAAATTTATTTTGATAATCCGCTGAAACAGATTAAGGCCAAGAGGCGGGTGACGAAAAAAGGTTTACTGGGAGATTTCTTGTCTTTGTTTTTTCTGACGGCTTCCAATCCGGTTACTGTGATTGTATTTATGGCTGTATTTGCCGGAACTTCTGTCTTTGGAGATGCTCCCAATGTGGTGACGGAGGTGATGGTACTCCTGGGAGTATTGGTGGGGGGAAGCGCTTGGTGGTATGTATTGTCGACGGTGGTCAATATATTCCGGAAAAAATTTAAGTTACGGGTATTGATCACGATCAACCGGGTGTCGGGTATCATCATTACGATTTTAGGAGGATTGGTTATTTTGGCTGTTTTCGAGCCGTTCCGTTCGATGTTGCCTTCTGCTGCCTAATCGGAGGAATGTTTTTTGTGCCAGTGCCGGGAGTCTCCCCATGCTCCGAAAGCGATACGGCAGCCGTAGCGGGAAACGCTTTCCACCAATTTTTGCATCACTTCTTCGGCTCCTTCTTCGGAAAATGGTTTATTTTGGTAGAGCGTATAATTTTTACGTTGCAGGGCTGGCGTAATGTTTGGCATAATGACATTGGCTCCGGCAGCCAGGGCTTTTTCCCGTCCCAAGGGGTCGATGGCTTGAAGAGCTGTGGTCGCGGCGATGTTGATGTCCGGCATCAGTAACCGCAGGCAGGCCACCATATGCAGGCCTAAACGTAATCTTTCCGGTAGAGGGATCAATTGTTTCCGCAAGGCATAAAGGGGCGTATCCGGATGTTCCAGATAAGGGCCCATACCTACCATATCGATATCCAGGGATTTTAAAAACAGGAGATCGCGGGCGAGCATTTCGGTTGTTTGGAAAGGCAAGCCAATCATGATGCCGCTGCCGGTCTGATAACCGCATCGCTTTAGCGCTTCTAGACATGCCCGGCGGGTATCGAAAGCGTGCAGGGCATTGTTCGGGTGGAGTTTTCTATAAAGTTCCGGATCGGAGGTTTCAATCCGCAGTAAATAACGGTGAGCTCCGCATTCAAACCAATGTCGGTACGTATCTTCCGTCTGTTCTCCCAAAGAAAGGGTGATTCCCAGGCGGTTCTGGCTCCTCCTTTTTATTTCGCTCAGTAATTTACCGATGCGTTGTACAAAGGCCGTGTCGGTTCTTTCGCCTCCTTGTAAAACGATGGAGCCGTACTGATGTTCATCTGCAAAACGGGCGGTTTCGAGAATTTCTTTGTCACTAAGGACATAGCGTTCTACGGGAACATTCGATTTCCGGATCCCGCAATAGAGACAATCTTTGCGGCAAACATTGGATATTTCAATCAGGCCGCGAATGTGAACGGTATTACCCAATCGGGCATCCCTTAAACGTGCTGCTTCTGCAAAAAGCTGACGTTCTTCCTCTTCCCGGCAGTTCAACAGCCGGATTATTTCGGTAAGGTCCATTTCTCAGTGCATTTAAAAATGCAATATTAGGAAAAATCCTTTACTTTTTCCGATCCGATTCAGCATATTCCGGGCTATGCTGAAGTCTAAATTTTTTCCTTGCCGTTCATCATGGCCTTGGTACACTTGCCCGTAAGTACAATACTTACAATTTAAATTACATTTATCAGTTACTTCAAAGGTCAATACCTTTAAATTTTCTAATTGTTGCTGTATCATTTCAGCTGTCCGAATGTTGTTTCTGTTTCCGGTTCTTCCGACCAGAAATGTTGATTTTTTAAATATTCTATTTTGTGGAGATAGTATAAAATATCTGCTTTTGTCTCCCTTTCTAGCTCTTTCTGTTTCCAAATATCTTCTGTCTTTATTCCCGATTCCAGCAACATAATGATTTTACGGGCCAGAGGAGGTAAAAGTATATATTCTTTATTCGATATAGAATACTAATAGGAAAACCTGTCAGGTGTTGAAAAGAGAATATTATTTTTCATATTGTTCTATTCCGTTTTTAGTTTTCCGATCATCATGACATCACCGTCTTTTTCTTTTAGTTGTCGGAGAAGATTGCTTATACGAGTTCGTACTTCGGGCAACAGGTCCGGATTTTCCAAAGCTTCTGTCAGTTGTTCCCTTAGGGTCATCGCGTCTTGGGGATAAGCGAAATAGCCGTTTCTGAAGCTATTAAAAAGAGTAGAAGGTACAAAATCTATTCCGCCGAGATAGTCATTAACAATTTTAACATATTGAGATTGTTGCGTTTTTTTGTTTACTTGGACAAAAGAGGTATTACTAATATCTGTATAAGGATTATTTCCCATTTGAATTGTTGAGAGTATAATAAAATAATCTAAAGGTAATTCCAGATAGGAATAAATTATTTTTCCTGGTTGTCTGGGAGCATTTAAAGTCAGTTTGGGAATAATTTTATTATTCTTACTATCATAATAATAAAGGGTATCCTGTTGTTTTTGAAAAAATGCAGATATACTAAAATCGATTGCCTCCGTATTTCGAAATGTAGATATTTCATTGCTGTAATCAGGTCTTAGGGCTAAATGTTTCGCTGCAATTTTTTGATAAATATTTCCCTTAAAGTCTTGTACCCAAGCAATCGGTTCCTCTTTACTAAAAGGTAAATTAATAACAGTAACTCTTTTTTTATGGTGATCTACATAAAAATAATTTTTAGGACTTAAATACGAGAGTTTGATACATTCTTTCGGTAAGAATCTTCCTTTTAAATTATAAGTGAGGATTTGCTTTGCAGTATAAGGAGCCAGATATACTCTTTGGACTTTTTCATCTAACTGGGCATGATATAAAGCTTGATATTCTCCTGGTCCATATCCCTCCCCTCCTATGGAGGTAATAAATTTTCCCTGACGATTGAAAAGTAAAAAATTGGAAGGATCATAAAGCATAATGCCAATATAATGGTCTGTAATAATTCTCATACCAATGAATCCTTTTAAGATGCTATCCAGTTGTATGATTTCCAGGGAATCGGTCAGCTCTGAAATCGGTAGCTCAACTTCTTCTTTTATATTTTGTATATCTACCGAAATAAATTTGGTAATGCTATCCTTTCCTGAAGTGCAGGAAAGAATGAATACGTATAAAAAAAGCAATCCAATGTAAAATTTGTATTTCATAAAAGAAAAGATTAGTTATTCAATCCGGTTCAGGCAAATAAAGCTATGCTTTATGAAGGAAGATAAAAAAATGTCAATAATGTACAATTATATAAAATAAAAATAAAAAATGCAAATTTGAAAAGAATTATAAAGCAAAAAAAAGGAAAATAGAAAAGCTATCCGAAGGAGCTATCGTATTTAACATCGATAAAAAAGAGGAGTACATTATTTTCTTGTTATTATTTTCAATAATTTACTAATTTTGCTATCTAAATGAAATTGTTTTTATGAAAAAGGGGGTATGGTTATCCATTCTGGCAGTATTGTTATCGGGCGTGATTGTCTATAGCATATGGTATATTTATCGACGTGGAGAATTACAAAATAATAGCAAGGATTCTTTTATTCCTTATAATTCAGCCTTGGTCGTTCAGATAAATGCTGGTGTTTCTTTGCCGGAGAAAGTAGGTTTGGCTTTTCAGTCCAATATTTCCGATTTTCAGAAAATTTTGCTTTACCAGGTAGCTTCTTTATTGGAAAAAAAGGGTTTTATTGCTCCGACTTCCCGGGTTCTTGCTCTGCGCAAGGAAGGGAAAGGGAAGATTGTATATTTGTTTGTTGGAGATAACAGTGACGTTTTATCGGGTAAGGAAGTTTTCGATTGTTTGAGAGAGAATATGAGTTGGAGGGCTATTATACCGCGAAAATACGATCAGTATAAAATTTATACGTTAAAATCGGGGGAAGAGGAAATCTTTTGTACGGCAGAAGAAGGGAAAATTTTGCTTTCCGACTCGGAGTTATTTATTGAAGATGCTTTAAAGCAATTTGAGCAGGAGGCTGCAAATGAGGGTAAACCCACTAAATTCCAAAATATTACGAAATATTTTTCTCCCCGGGCAGGAGTGAATGTGTTTTTGAATACGGATTGTTTTTCGGAGTTACTACCTTTGTATATACAGACGAATCGTCTTTTCCCTCATTTGAATATTTCTTCTTGCTTCAAATGGGGAGCTTTGGACGGAGAATTGCAAGAGGAGGGGATCAGTCTGAACGGTTTCATGGATTACACGGGATTGGAGGCTTCTTATATGAAGACCTTCAGCGGGCAGGAACCGGAAGAGACGAATCTGGCCGGAATGCTTCCTGGCAACGCTTCTTCTGTGATGTTTTTAAATATCAGTCAGTTGGATTTATATTTAAAGAATTTAGAAGAATACAGACGGGATGCCGGGTTGATAGGAAATGTACGGAAACGGAAACAGGAGTATGCCTGGGCTTGGGGAAAAGGAGCTGAGGCAGAATTGAAAGAACTGCTGCAAGGCAAGTTTGCTTTGGCCAATATGAGTTTTAACGAAGCTACGGGAAAAAATGAAGGACTGATCGTAGCGGAAGTAAAATCGGGCGGTTTGTGTAAAAACTGGATAGAGAAAATTGTGACACAGCGGGCGAAACAGCTTCAGCAGAATCCTGGAAATTTTTATTTACGTTATACCGTTGACCGGGAGAAAACGATACCCTATTATAAATCGCCGGTGGAAGATTGGGCGGCTGTGTACTGGGGGTATATTTTTGAAGGTATTCCTGCAAAATATTTATTGGTCGTAGACAATTATCTGGTGTTGGGATCTTCTCAGAAGGTGATGGGAGATTTTATAAAAGAGTATATACACGGAAACTTTATAAAAAATACGGATTGGTTTAAGAAGGCCGAAACAAAACTTTCAGCAAAATCGAATTTAGCTTATTTTGCTAACGTTCGCAAGATGCTTCCTTATTATACCTATGTGACAAAAGGCGATTGGAAAAAATATCTGGCTACCCATGAGGAAGAATTAGCTGTTTTTTCCACCTTGGCAGTTCAGTGGTCGAATGAAGGAGAGATGTTGTACAGCAATCTATTTCTGAGTACGGAAGAGATAAAGCAGGAGAATTTGCCTCATCAGGTATGGCAGACAAAATTAGAAGCAAAGGTGAGCATGAAGCCGGTTCCCGTGATTAACCATATTACGAAAGAGCAGGAGATTTTTGTACAGGACGATCAGCAGACGATTTATTTGTTGAACAATTCCGGTCGTATTTTATGGAAATTGAAGGTAGACGGGCAGATTAACAGCGAGGTTTATCAGGTAGATGCTTTTAAGAACGGTAAATTGCAATATTTGTTTTCTACACCGGACAAATTGTATTTGGTGGATCGGAATGGCAAGTACGTAGATCGCTTTCCACTTGCTTTTGAAGCGAAGTGTGAAAGGGGAATTGCCCTGTTCGATTACGATCAGAACCGGAATTACCGCATATTTGCTCCTTTACTCAATCAGCAGGTAAGTCTGTACGATATAAAAGGGAATCTGATTCCGGATTGGAAAGGGGTGAAAACGGACAAGGAAATTGTGAGCCGGGTCTATCACTTTCGGGTAGGGAATAAAGATTATATTGTATTGGCAGATCGGTATCGTTTGTATATTTTGGACCGTAAAGGAAAAGAGCGGGTAAGAGTGAGTGACGTATTTGATCTCGGAGAAGGTACGGAAATCTATCTTACTCATAAAGGGGGAAAACCTTTGCTGGCTTTTGCCAATTCGAACGAGCAATTGAATCTGGTCGATTTCAACGGGAAAAATCAGCCTTTAAAATATGAGAATTTAGCTCCGGGCTGGCATTTGAATGTGGCGAACATCAATAAGGATAATGAAGATGAATTGATTTTCACCGCAGGGAAACGGTTGAAGATTTATAATTTATCGGGGCAGGAGATTTATTCCAAAGAGATTGAGGCAAACAGCCTTGATTTCCCATATGTATACCGTTTTTCCGGCAATGATATCCGGATTGGGTTATTGGATAGAGACCGGCAGCAAATGTTGCTGTGGAATTTAAAAACCGGAATGTCGGCCGGATTTCCGATTCCGGGAGATTCGCCCTTCTCTATTGTATTTTCAGACAATGGTAATTTTTATCTTTTTGCGGGAGTGGATAATGGAAGTTTAATTAAATATAAAGTACAACGGTAAATGTTCGAATGTTCAAAATTTTGAGTAATGGGGGAGGTTGTCTGGTGATTGATGGCCATACCTCCCAAGTTCATTTAATATTTCGGTACTGCCAAAAGGAGAGGAAACGAAGACTTTAATTTTATTTTTTCAAGAAAATGTTCCTCGTTGGAACGGAGGCAACACACTTTTCCCTTTACACATTCGAACATTTTCCTGTTTACATCACTTCGATGTACACTTCTCCTTCTTCTTCCTTCTTTTTCCCTTCTACGATCAGAACGATTTCTCCTTTGACTCCTTTTTCGGTGTAGTAGTCGGCCAGTTCTTGCAGATTTCCTCTTTTGAATTCTTCGAATACTTTTGAAATTTCACGGGCGACGCAGGCCTGACGATCGGGTCCGAATATTTCACTCATTTGCTGGAGTGCTTTTACCAGACGGTAAGGAGATTCGTAAAAAATCAGGGTACGGCTTTCCTCGCTCAGGCTTGTCAGCCGTTTGAGGCGACCTTTTTTCTGGGGCAAAAAGCCTTCAAAACAAAAGCGGTCGCAAGGGAATCCGGAATTCACCAAGGCAGGGACAAAGGCCGTGGCTCCCGGTAGGCATTCGGTTTCAATACCGTGTTCGATGCAGGTTTTGGTGAGCAGAAAACCGGGATCGGAGATACCGGGAGTACCGGCATCGCTGACAAGTGCTATATCTTCCCCTTGAGCCAGCCGTTCGGCAATCTTTTCCACTTGTTGGTGCTCATTGAACTTATGATGAGATTGCAGAGGGGTTTTGATGTCATAATGTTTTAATAAATTGGAGGTGGTGCGAGTGTCTTCCGCGAGGATCAAGCTTACCTCTTTTAGGAGGCGCAACGCCCGAAGTGTAATATCTTCCAGGTTTCCTACAGGCGTTGGAATCAGGTACAATTTTCCCATTTCAGTTTTTTTGGATATTTCCTTTGCTATATTTTGTGTTGCCCAAAGATAGATTATTTATCTTTATTCTTGAAATAATGTAATCGTTTATTTGAATAAACGATTTATTGTCAGAGTTTTGCTGTTGTAAGCATTTGCATTTTGAAAAAAAATTAGCATTTTTTTGGAGTGAAATAAAAATGTCGTATATTTGCATCCGCTAAAGCAAAATAATGGTCCGTTCGTATAGGGGTTAGTACGCAAGATTTTCATTCT